>Ga0255772_10000386_pt1 | contig 43284 bp, 47 predicted proteins | sample 071ome_34_FD_179970 | JGI IMG/M metagenome (GOLD analysis project Ga0255772, IMG submission 179970) | Coastal salt marsh microbial communities from the Groves Creek Marsh, Skidaway Island, Georgia - 071411BT metaG (version 2) | ecosystem: Environmental > Aquatic > Marine > Intertidal zone >...
AGTGTGATTTATGCCCGCAATTTTTACAGTTGTGCATAATGATATTTATTGTATTCTTTCTAATACAACAGTAGTTCCGGAGTTTTCAAATGTTAATTTGTTACCGTATTTTGTTATATTATAGTCACCAACATATTTTGATAAGAAGATAATTTCTGCAAAGTCATCAGCATTAAACGATTCTTTAATAGCATCTAGTGTTTGTTGGGTTGGTCCACAATCTACAAATCTAAAGTGCAACGGGTCTGCATATTTTTTTGATATCTGTAAAACATCGTCCCACATTTCAATAGACTCTACATAACTACGATTAAAAAAGTTTTTGTAGTTTTCCATGTTTGATTCGTTAACACTAATGCCGTACTGTTCTGGATCAACAGGCATATCTTCAAGATTCTCTTCACTTAGATCTTTTGATTTCCAATTTTTGTAATAGCGGAATTTTAAACGATCTAAGTCGGCTAGTTTTTTAACACCGTCAGCAAGTTCCATAATATTTGATCTTGCATCTTTGTCTCTTGCTAACTCTACAAATACTTTGTATGTGCCGTCGCTTTGTTCACCTTTTGTAGCATCTGCGTCAAGTACAAATGCATAACCTTTTTCGATAAAGCTCATAAGGTCTTCTGCTACTAATTGGTCTTTAACGCTAAAACTTACAGTAACAATATCTTTGTCTTCTCCCATTTTTGAAGCATAAGAATCTATTTCAAAAATGTCGTACACCATATCTCTCAAATCACTATTACGTAATCCCATTATGCTGGTGCTCCTGCGTCTGCTGGTGCTGCTGCATCAGGTGCTGCGGCTGCTGCATCTGCTCCTTGATCTTCGGGTGTAATGTTTTCATCTGTACCAGAATCAAGTTTAGCATATACTTCTTCAGCATACCCTGTGTAAATATCAACAATTAGTTTCTTTGGCATTTGGATTTCAACAATCCAAATTGGAAGTTTATCTAGTTTACCTTTTTTAGTGCCTGGACGAATATCTTCCGGCTTTCTAATTTTACGAGGTTGTATCATGTGTGACTTCATAAATTTGACTTTGCAGTCATAGTCTAGCAAACGCTTGCCGCCCATAGGGTCAGGCATTTTGTCTCTTGGCCACATAAATGCACATGTTACCCAATGTCGTTCTATCTTAGGACCATCAGCAAGCTCACCATCTTCCCAATTCTCGTACACATATATGTCAAGTTCGTCTAAAACTCTTTCGAAATCTTTTAGGACAGTGAATGCTGTATTTGATCCGTATACAGTTTCAACATTTTTAATTATGTCTAACACGTCATGCATGATTATCTTCCATTTTTCTAACTATACTTATTTATCGCTTTTATGTATTATAGTTTTATTTCTTATCTTCGGTGATAAATACCATGTAGGGCAATGCCCTCGGGCTTATCCTACGCTTTTCCTATAATAAGGAGGACTTAATGGGAGCAAAAAGAAAGGCTGCAAAGCAGCATTCAAACTTTAACTACACTAATGTAGTTGACATCAAACCATTCCAAAAAAAGCAAAAAGTAACTATACTTCCTAGAAACAAAAATCAAGAAAGCTACACAATTAAATTATTAGATCCTACTAAAGACATTGTTTTTGGTATAGGACCTGCAGGCACAGGTAAAACATTACTTGCTGTACAAGTAGCTGTAAAATTATTTAAGGAAGGAACAGTTGATAAGATTATAGTAACTAGACCAGCAGTAAGTGTTGACGAAGATCTAGGTTTCCTACCAGGAACACTAGAACAGAAAATGGCACCTTGGACTAGACCTATATTCGACGTGCTTAGGGAATACTTTAACGCTCGTGAAATTGAAGGTATGATAGAGGAAGGAATAATCGAAATTGCACCACTAGCGTACATGCGTGGCAGAACGTTTAAAAATAGTTTTATACTAGCAGACGAAATGCAAAACGCAACACCTAATCAAATGAAAATGTTATTAACAAGATTAGGTGAAGGATCTATGATGGCTGTAACCGGAGACCTAGCTCAAGCAGATAGGTTAAAAGATAACGGACTGATAGATTTTACAAACCTTTTGAAACACAGCAACGCAACCCATTTGGACATAGTCCACTTTGCCCAAGGAGATATTGAACGGCACAATGCAGTAAAAGAAGTCTTACAAGTATACGGAGACGAATAAGATAAGGGGGAAACCCCTTATCGCCTTGCTAGTGTAAACCACATAGCATCTTTTGGATTTACAAAAGTTGCAATAGCAGAACTGTTGTCATCGAAATACCAACCATACTCGTCTTTACAATATTTTTCACACCACATTAAATCGGTTTGATGTATACCAGGTTGATCTAGTGGTACTTGATGCTCGTATTCTTTGAGGTAGCCTCTTAGATAAGTTGTTTTATCAGCCATTCGTTTTTCGTGTATATTAAAGTCCAATAGTTACTTCTAATAGGGTGTGCTATTTCATTGTCTATATACATTTCAACATGATAATAGTATTTTAACCAAACAGTTTTTTTGCTTGTTGTTTTTACTGGCCACCAAGCAAATTTTTTTATAACTTTTTTGTGCGGGTCCGGTTGCCAGTTTGCTCCCATCATACTGCCATCGGTGCCTTTATGCTATCCATTGGATCGTAGTCTACTAGTTTATAGTCTGCAGGTTTAGTTTCTATAATTTCTTTAAGATTTGTAAAGTAGGGCATTTCTAGTGTAGGTCCGGGTCTAGGCTCTCTACTGATTTGCTCGTTTACTTGTTCTAAATGATTAAGATAGATATGACAGTCTCCGCCTGTCCAGATAAAATCTCCAACTTCTAATTCTAGTAATTGTGCAAACATGTGTGTAAGCAAACTATACGATGCAATATTAAAAGGCACACCTAAAAACATATCTGCACTTCTCTGATAGAGTTGGCAACTCAACTCACCATCTGTAACATTAAATTGGAATAGTGCATGACAAGGAGGCAGCGCCATTACATTTACACGATCTGCATTCCATGCACTAACAATGTGTCTGCGGCTGTCCGGATTATGATATAGACTTTCTAGCACTTCGGCAATTTGATCAACGTGTCCTAGTTCTGCATCCCAGTTGCGCCATTGATGTCCGTACACTGGACCTAAATCCTTTGTTGTATCGTCGTTTACGTAACCTAAGTCTTTTGCTTGCTTGTCAGCATTGGCAGTCCAGATAGTAGTTTTGCCTATTAGTTCTTCTCTAGGTTTACCGTAGTGTATTTCTGCCAGCCTGCGTTCATCTGCGCTACCTTCAAGCATCCACAGTAATTCACTTACCACACTTTTCCATGCAAGTTTTTTTGTAGTAACAGCTGGAAACGTTTCACGTAAGTCAAAACGCATTTGATGACCAAACACGCTTCTAGTACCTACACCAGTTCTGTCCGATTTATCTTTTCCGTTTTCTAAAATGTATTTTAAAGCATCAATATACTGCTTCATGTGCTTTCCTTTTTTCGAAAATCTTAAATGTAACTTCTTGATGTTCTTCTCTCCACATTTCTGTGAATCGATTGTTAATTTCATCTAGAGGTAAAAATGTGTCACATTTATAATCACCGGGTATTAGACTTAGATAAAACTCGTCAATAATGTCTAATGTCTGTTCTACAATGTTAGGACCACCGATGACCCATGTTTCTCTTTTGGGATAAATTTCGGAAAGGCTTTTTATTTCAGAACATAAATCTCCTGAAATATATTTGTCAGCACCTTTGTGTATTTCTGGCTGTGATGTTGCAATTACATTTACACGCTTAGGTAAAGGCCTAGGCATGTGTGGATCAATCCAAGTAGTTGATCCCATAACAACTATTCCTTCAACAGTGTTGTCTTTAAACCATTTTAAGTCTGTTGGATTATGCGGCCAGGGCAGTGTACCGTCCTTGCTTACACCGCCCTTGTCGTCACATGCTAGTATTGCTCTAATCATCAGTCGCCCTTCCCTGGCTTTTCTGAGAAGTGTTCTTCGTACTTGTTAGGTACACCGTTCCAGTCGTCTGCATCTTCTGGAACATCTTCTTCTCTAACTTCTGTAATGTTAGGCCACTTTTGCGAATATTCTCTGTTTAATTCTTCCCAGAATATTTGCTGTCCTGGTTCTAATGCATTGTCTGCTACAATAGCATCTACAGGACACTCTGGTTCGCAAACTCCGCAGTCAATACATTCATCCGGATGTATTACTAACATGTTTTCGCCTTCATAAAAACAATCTACTGGACAAACTGCAACACAATCCATATGCTTGCATCGTATACAATTGTCAGTTACTAAGTATGTCATACTGGTTCCATATCCCTTATTCGTGCGTTATAAGCCATATTTACACGCTGTCTTGTTTTATGAGGATTAGATTCGACATCGTGTATTAAATAACTTGGAAATAAAATTACATCGCCGTCGTCTGGTTCATACCGGCTTACACCGTGCCAAGGCCAGAGGTAGTGCGATGACCCCATAAGATAATTTTGTGGTTGGAAATTTATTCCACCTGTTCCTGTTGCTTGTAAATATATCACTCCACTGATAAAGTTATGTGAATGGCTGTGTGCAATATTTCCTGCACCAGGATCATTTACATTTGCCCAAGCATCAAACACCATTCTATCTGTAATTTTTTTCCATTCTTCTGTTACTCTAGGCTTAATTGCTCCGTCAGCAAGCGACATCAATCCGTCTTTGTATTCTAATGCACAAGTCATCATTAACTCACTTAAAAAATATTTGTGTTCGTGTGTCATATGATCACTTAGATGAGGCTTGCCTCTCCAGCAACCAGTGTTACTATCGCTGTTTAGATGCGAAACATCTTCGTATGTAGGATCTTTTGAAATATCAATGATTGCTTGTGCAATTTCTGTTGCAACGTGTTTCGGTATTGCATTTTTTATATGCATTATAGGGCTAACTTCACCGCACGTTGTAGTAATTTTCCAGGGAAATTTATTTACTTGCATTTGATTTTTTCATCCTTTCTGCATCTTCGCTTGGAACAACAACGGCATTATAACTAATGAGCACCCGATCATCTGGTCCAGCATAAGATGAACCGTCATGTGGTATCCAACTAGGGAATAGTACTAGCAGACCTTCTTTAGGTGTCATACTAGTTACGTTACTACTTGACCACCAATGACTACCTAAGTCGCCTTGTGCTGTATTTGAATATTGATTATACCATGTGTTGATACCGTTATTTGTTTCCATATCACAGTGTTTGGTTTTTACATAAAATATACCTGACCAACTACTACCGCCGTGAGTATGAACAGCATGAGCTCCGCCATTATTTGTAACATGATACCAACTATCTGTAATGATAGTTTTAGTTGTAAGTCCTAGAGGTAAACTAAATTCTTCTCTTTCGTGGGGTAAAGCATTATGAACAACTTCCTGTACAGCCTGCTCAAAAAATATTTTTAATTTATTAAGTATAGGATATTCATCACCACGCTGTATAAAATCAAATGTACTTTCTTTTAAACCTTTTGATTTTGCTTGCGGAGCAACACCGCTTTCTACATCTTTAGTTTGTTTACCCACACAATCGTAGACACAGTCTAAAATTGCTTTTTTATCAAAATCAAAGTCTCTGTATCTAAATGTAAACATGTATTGCGGCCAAAGTTGATGTGCATCACCGGGTACTGCTAACATTGTTTCCTTCATTCAATTCTCGCCAATCTAATAAGTGTTGCTGCCAAATTAATCTCTGGATCTACAACAAGAGTATGATCAACCATCCCCTGCTTAATAATTAGCACAGCTTTGTCTTGTTGCTCCTCGTTTCCGAACAGTTCAATGTTATCATACAACCAACGATACACTTCTTCCATTTCCTCTGGACGAATTGCACCACACAATAGTTTACGTGCTTCTTGAATTTTGCCTGCTTTAAACAGTTCAACCATTTCAAGTTTCCAGTCGCTTTCGCCTGTATCACCTTCATGTGGTGCAAGTAACTGCCCGTCTGTGCTATTCATTTGCACCATGTTAATACACTTACGCAAGTCTGGGTAGGTTGCTTTTACATAAGTGTCTAGTGTATCCAAGTCTGGAGTAACACCTTCTGTTATAAGAATCTCAGCAACTCTTGCTGTAAACTCTGTCTGATCGATCTTGGCAATATGAAATCCTTGACAACGACTGTGAATAGCAGGAATAATCCTGTTAGGATAATTGCAAGTAAGTATGAAGCGTGAAGTAGTATGATATTCTTCCATAACACCACGCAATGCTGCTTGAGCGTTTGGAGACAAGTAATCAGCCTCATCTAGTAGTACCACTTTAAAGTCGCCAAATGGAATCATTTGTACGAAGTTTACAATTTTATCACGAACGTCATCTACTGAGTTTGTTCGCGATGCGTTAATTTCTAATATGTCTAAATCGTTGACGTCTAACTCGTTGAATAACAGTTTTGCCAACGTTGTTTTTCCGATGCCAGCATTGCCTGAAAACAGCAAGTGCGGGATTGTTTTGTCTTTTATCCACGTTTGTACCTGTTTACGCTGTGCGTCATCTCTAAACACATAACCGTCTACTGTTTTTGGACGATACTTTTCTACCCATAGTTCTTTCATTCTACCTCCGCTCCGAAGCCGTCCTTAGTGGAGTACAACTTCTTAATTTTTCTACCATCAATTTCGTCACCTAATGTCACATACGGTCCGCCACTTGGATCAAACATACCTAAATCTTGATCATCGATACCTTTAACACCTTCTTTACTTCCGTAACGACAATATTTTAAACTTTCGCCTTCCATAGTAAATTCATATGTGCTTTCAGAAACTTTAGTCCAAGTATAAGCATCTCTATATCTATTTGTATATTTTACATTAGATTTGAACATTTGTCAATTAATCCCATAAGTTTTCATAATATTTTCCAAATAGTCGGAACCCATTTGAAATACGATCTTGTTCTTTTTGTATCTCGTCTCTACTATCAAAACGCATGTACACATCGTCCTTGTTTGCTTTACAATCAAATGCATAAATCATTTCGTCTAACACCCAGTCCCAACGTACAAAAAAGTTTTTGTCAGTGGTGCCGTCTTTGTTGTATGCGGCAATTTCTTTTTTAGACGGACGTAATTCTTTGGGTACGTCTTTGTAATCTATTTGTGGTGCTCCGTGCTTGGTCTCTTTCAGCTGTTTGAGCATAGGCAGGACAATGTGAGCAAGGGTATGATCCATGCTCCAAGTGTCCCATTTGTCAATGTGTACCTTTACCTTTTGCTCTGAATTGTATCCGAACTTATCATACAACCAGTTACTCCACGGCCAGTGATTTGGAAACTTTCCTATTTTAACTTTCATAATCTACCTCTTCGAAACTTTCCTTAATGTATGCCATATGATATTGCGAAGGGTAGTGCCTTAACAACCTACCTGCTTCTTCTCTAACTGCTCGCGGCACACGAGGATACTTCTTAGGATCTCGCAAGTCCATTAGGAATCTTTCTACATTTAGCACTGCGTTTGTTCTTTCAATAGGTAATGTCATGCTAAGTCCGTTATAAGTTTATAGTTGTCCCACGCTTTTTGTTGCGCAGGATTCATTTCGTCTTGAGGTACTACACACTCTAACCAGTAGTAAGGCATACGTCGAGGATGAGCACCAAACTGACGAGGCTGATGCAGTTTGCCGTCTTCATACAAGTCAATTAGAATTTCACGCATCTCTTGTTCGTGATCTTCTAGGCCTGCCCATTCAGGATTGCTTAGGCCACCGTGCAAATAACCTTCCCAAATCTGTTTCCAGTGGCTGTCATTGTTAGGATCTACATCTGTGCGGGCAACAATTACTAACACATCGTCGATGTATACACGTTCTTCTAAAATATCACGCATACAACGTGACAGGCTTAGTCCAATTTTCATCTAATTAGAGTGCTCCACTTAACAAGTTTATCACGCTTTACATTTACACGTTCAGCAATTTCTTTGTGTGTAACTATACTATGATCGATCATTAGTTCAATCATACATTGTACATCGCCTATTTCTTCCATCAACTTAATACGTTGATCTTCTTCAATTTGATCAAGTGTTTCATATTTACGAATAATTTTACTACAACGTTGTGTTAATTCGCCACATTCTTCCATCGTGATTGTCATTAATTGTTGTAAATTATTAATTGGACTATTTAACAATGTTTAATTCCTTATATGCAACTTGTACTGACTTTGCTTGAAAGTATGCATCTGCTAGTGCATTGTGCAAATCACTTTGCATTGCCTTACGTGGATCTTCTTTTAGACAAGCAAACAATGTGCGGCTATCACGCACTTGCCAAAAGTTCCAAGGTATAGGTTTACTACACTGACGACACATATCTTCAATGATTGTAATATCAAAGCCGTAGCCGTGTCCCCAAAGTACATCAACACCTACCATCCACTTAGGAAGTGATTCAATAAATGTGTCCATAGCAACACGCCCTTCTTCTGAGAACGCTTCTTCTTGCACCTTAGGATCTTGACGCCCCCACCAAGCAATAGTATCATCACTTACTTGTCTGTATTGGCTATCAATGTCTAGTTTGTAGTAAAACTCACTGTGCGGTTCTGCGTCCGAGAAAGGATCAAACTTTACTCCGCCTACGGTTAACACTGCGGCATGCGGTGTTGTGTGCAGAGTTTCTAAATCAATCATTGCATGAGTTGTCATCTGTTACCTTTTTCAAATCCAATGCCAGTTAAAATTAAAAATACATACAACAAAGGCCACGCCCAACCTGTGAGGTAGCCTGTCACATGAAGCACAAGTAATGCTATACCTGTAGCACCTGCTGTGCCTATACCTGTTCTACTTTCTGGTAATTTCATGAGATCTCCTTACAATTTATACATATTATAACGCATAAACTGTAAGGAGTCAAGTGTTAATTTAAATAAATTGTGCCAATTCAGGTGCTTTCCAGCCTTCTGGCTTCAGCACCTTGCCATCTTCACGTTTGCGAACTTTGCCTGTGTCTGGATCAATCTTAGCAAAGTTTGTACGCATTACTTCTTCCCAAGCACCTTCTCCGTCAAAGCCGGCTGCACGAATAGCACCCATAGTAACAACTAGGATATCAACAAGTGCATCAAGTTGTTCTACACGATCATTGTCTTCTACTGCATCTGCAAGTTCATGAAACTCTTCTTCAATAAGACCGAGATACATTTTGTAGTTTGCTTCGTTAGGCTCTTGATCACATGCTGAGCCAAAGCGTTCAATATCTGCAAAAGGATTTGTCATTTATACCTCTATTGGTTAACAAACGAACCTGGGTCAATAGTTGCCGGTCCGTCACTGTATTCATTACCGATGCTTACATCTTCTGGTTTTTCTTCTGAATAAGCAAGTATACTTTCTGCTTCAACCATACGAACTTCTTTTTCTCCGTCTGGGGTTTCTAGCTTGATGCTTCTAGTCCAACGACCGTGTTCAACTAGCACCCAATGTCCAACTTCAAACTCGTCTTTGTTGTCTGGGCCTTTGTCGTATACTTTGCCCCAACGTGGATATATGCCACGTGTGGTTCCGTCGTCATCTCTTAAGATAAGTCCGCTTTTGGTCTTTTGTTCACCAAAATACATATCACTAACAAGTACTCTGTTACCGATAGCTCTTAGTTCACCTTCAATTTTATTCAAGTTTATTGACATAGTTTCCTCTTATGGTACTGGTATAAAATTATAGTCGCCGTCTGCAACTAATAAGTGATCACAGTCATCGCTAACATCAAAACCTAATGTAATACGATGTCCTGCAAAAGGTTCATTTACTATTACTTTATGTAGTCTAGCACTAGGTCCTAGGTACATCCTTCCGACTTTATTTTCAATTTCATATTCTTGAAATTTAGTAGTAGTGTTTTTTGGATCTATACTAATATAGCCATGACATATACTATTAAGATGATTGTGCCAGTTTAGCACCTGTGTTGGCTGATGAAAGTTCATCCAACCGCTCATCCAAAGTGGTCTATCATCTCCTACATACTCTCTTATATTTTGTATAACATTTTTATACAGTTTGTAAAACGCTACACTGCTGCCAGATATCTGAAAAATATTATAACGCTTATAAGCTCTAGTTGTATCTTCGTCTCCTACTGCTTGTTGTATAAGTTTGTGTAGTGTATAACACTGATCTACAAACAAGTCTTGGTTATTTTGTACAACATCAATATCCCAGAGTTGATAGTCGTCTCTTTCTAAAGACATTATTCACCTTTTTTAACAAAGTTACCTTCGTCGTCTTCTACCCACTCTTCGTCCATTTCATCAAGCATTGCTTGTTCTTCACTAGTGACCTCATCTGGTTGGTTGTTTTTAACCGGGGCTGCGGAAGCTGCTGGCTTTGGTGCTGCTGACTTTTGTCTAAAGGTTCCTTGCTCGTCTCTGACTGCGTTTGGATTTTTTTCATAATATTCCTTTATGATGTCTTCTCTCTTACGAACAATTTTGCCGCCTGGTCCTAATTCATCGCCTCGGGCATTTACACGGGCGTTACCAACGGCTGGTGTAAGTTCATTCTTCTTTCGAAGAAGATCCATATCGATGGCTCTACCTCTCATCGATCTGTGTTGTTTTTGTATATTAGCCATATAAGTCTCCTATTGTTAAACTACTTATCTCAGGAACTCTCTCCAATCCAGGCCATACTGGATTGAATTAATACGATGCACACCTATTAAGTATAGCACATAACTTGCTACACTACTACCTCTACCTACACCCCATACAATATTATTCTCACGCATAAAGTCTACAAGATAGATCATATACTGTAGTAGAGGCATCATATTGCGCCCTGCAAACTCTGCTAATTCTTCAGCACATCTTGCTGTTTCTTCTTGTGTTTCACACTTTGTTAGAATATAGTTATGTACGTTAAGTTCTTTATACTCTTTCGGCATAAACCATTCACCCTGACATACACCGTCAAAAGTCTTTTGATCTACATCTAATGGAATATACTTTTGCAGTTTAGGAAGACCTTGTTCTTCCATAGCACTATTAAACTTATCTATTTCGTCTGTAGGGTTACATAGTACCACATGAACTTTATCCGCATGACCTGAATAGATCATATCGATTAAATCGCGGTTAGAGAATCTTGGTATTCCTAGTGAATCTGTTTTCATAAGCATTAATGTATTTTACGATACATTTATCAGATTGTCAAGACCTTTATTGCCATTTTCTTGGTCTTGCTGTTGATTTAATTTTTGTTTTGCTCTGCGGGATTGTAATTCTAACTTATACTCTTCAATCAGCATTGTAATCTGCATTTGTACACCTGCATTTGCTGTTTGCCAATATCTTTTTTGCAGTTGGAAATATCTTTCCTCTAGTTCATTGTCAGAGTATGTTGATAAATCGCCTGTACCTGGGTGCATGTTATGCTTCCGAGAATTCGCCTACTTTTCTACCAAACACTGTAGCACCACCGTTTGATGTCCAAAACTCTAAAATAACAATATTATCGTTATTTAGAGTAACAGTACTAGTCATCGAATCATCAACGTAAAGTACGCCGCCGCCGAAGATAGTAAATTCAACATCGGTCGAATTTGTATTGCCGTCTGCTCTTGCAATTTCTAATGTAATTTTTGCAAGTCTATCTTCGTTATTACCTCCAGCACTTGAAGGTAAAGGCCATTCAGAAAGAACAACTGTTTTATCCCCGCCGAAGCGTAAAATTTGATAGTGACCGTTTGTAAAGTTGACTTGAGGAGTTTCTGGACCGTCTGTAAATGTTGTAGACTGTAAAACTTTTTGTGTCGAACTATCTAAGTTTGCGTCAATAACTGCTGTACCAGCAAAATTATTCGCTTCATTTAACTTAACTGTGTTAGTTTGTAATGCTTCTATTTCTGTTTTAGCATTGCTAAAATTTGATTCAATAATAGAAAAATTATCTCTAAAGCCACGTGTATCGTTGTCTACACCTGCTTGTGGATAGTTTACATCTATTTCATTTACTCTAATGTTACTGGCCATATTTTTTTCCTCAAAGTATTTATCTTGTTTTAAACGTTATATTGATAATTTGGAAATAGAATGTATTGTTCATTCACATTATCAAGCGTTCTATCAATTATATATCTATCTATTGTAAAGTCGATATTTTTTACATCAAAATTTCCTTGATTGATTTCATTTTTAATGTTTAATAAAATATCTGCACTTCTTCCTGGTTTACAATAGCAGACTGGAACTGCTGTTGTGTAATCCAATTCTCTTAGTTCGGTATCTGCTTGCGGTGTACGCATCCATAGTGGAAGATACAATCTATCATTACCGCCTGTTATTTCAATCCTATCTCTCATATGATCAATATTTGAATTATAACGTATATTGTCAGATGTTTGTGCTACATTAACACTAGTATTATCTGCTTTAATTGTTGTATGTGTAGGTCTTATACGCATTGGTTCGCTATCTGCTTTAAGAAGTGTAACGGTAATTTCTTGATCGCCACGAATAGTAATAGTAAAGTCTTCGTTATCTGCGTCTATAGCAATATTACTTCCTTCTCTAGGATCTATTATAATTTCTTCTTGGCTAGGAACAATAAATCTTACTGTTTGTCTACCATAGATAGGAACTTCCGAAATACCACTTGCTGTATTTGTATTGTCATCTGCAATAGAGTATTCTATACTGTCAACTGTTAGTCTGTTTTTATTGGTGATTGTAAACGACTTTTTCGTTGTTCCTTGTTTTGGTTTTTGCGGATCTATTACTTCTATATAAACAACTTCGTATATAGTTTCTGTGGTGCCAGGTTCTCTAGCAATCGCAGTTTTAAACTCACCTAATCTAAGTCTACGTCTTTTGTGATGCTGGGCTGTTGCAGCAACAAAAACATCTACATTTTTAGATTCTATACCAGCATATGCTAACATCTGAATTTGTTTTTGGATACCAAATTCTGGATCATCTGGTCTATAAATATATTCTGGAACAAATACATCTGGATTACTAACGAATGTTTGATAACTATTTCTGTTTCTTTGTTCTAAAAGAGGACGCATATACAAGTTACTATAGCGCAAATTGTCTTCATCACTTACCTTTAAAACAAATTCTCTAGTAATTGCACTTAACCCAAATCTATCTCTTGCTTCTACAGTAAATTTGTACTCTCTATCAAATGTTGTTCGTTCGCCGCTTATACCGTCAAAGGTAGTTGCGTTTGCATCAAAGGTTGTTAATCCAGGACCATTTACATCTTGATACTGTCTAGGGCGTCCTATTAATTCTCCTGATCGATTTAATCTTATACCAAACGGTAAACGTCCGCTTTCTAGTGTGTAAATCAAACTAGTATCGGGTACAGTGGTAGTTGCTTGTACTCTTAGTGTACTTAAAAAGTTTGCCGGCAGTGTTCCTAGATCACTGTCGGTAATCCATCTAATTGTAGTATCAATTTCACCTATAATTTGTATTTCAAAGGTTTTACTTTTAGAAGGAAAATCTACTAATTCGTCTGTTTCTGCAACAGCGACATCCTTGCTAAAGAAATCTCCTCTGAATAGTGCTATACCTATGTTACGTCCGTCTGTTATATTTCTTTGTAGAGGATTTTGTAGATTTAATTTATTTTCATTATCTCTTGTAATAGTTAATAGGGTTGAGCCGTTTTCTGTTCCGTAAAAGAATTCTGCAACTTTAGAAATCAAACGTGTAAATGCTGTACTAGGCATTCTAACAGCAAATGCACCAGTATTTTTTTGTTCTATTGTAATTTCACCCTGTACATATTTTCTGCTTAAGGATTGTATAAGCATATTGTTATTTGTTTCTTGATCTAACAACAGCTGGCTTGCAGCAACATATTGCCATCTTAGCGCATCAAACTCAAGAATAAATTCGCCGTTATCGTCGGTTATCGGAGCACCTAGTTCGTCAGTTACTGATTTAGCAGTAAAGGAATCACCGAGAACTACTACTTTCATAATCCCGTTACCACCTGATAAAGGTAGTTTGTCTATATTAGTATTTGGATTTAAAGCACCAGATTTTGTTGTGTGTATCATTAGTGTATTAACGTCAAATATTCGCAAGAAGTAAATTGTATTTGCATCTGCTCCTACTGGTAACTGACCTGTACTTTCTATTTGCACTGGTGCTCCGTTGAGCGAGTCTGCATCAAGTCCGTGTAACGGAGATATAATATTACCTGCAATATATTGTTGTACTGTAGCATCTATAGAACTTTTGTCGCCGAAAGCTACTTGATATATTCCAGCCTGATATGTTTCATCACCGGCATAACTTGCATAGTCTCCTAGATTGTATTCTGTTCCAACAGTCATCTCTAAACTAGAATTGCTTGCATATACTGCTCCAAAGTTTCTGTCTCTTACTGAATACTCTAGATAAGGTACTATGCTATCAATTGTATAAAATTCGTTTTGAGAAAATCTTATCTGACGACCAAGAATTTTATCTTGCTGTTCGCCTGTAAGTTCGCGAACAAATAGATGATTTTGTTGGGCTACTCCTGGCTTTGTTAAACTTAAAGAAATATAAGGATCTAAAGAATTATCTAGAGTGATAGTATCATATTCAGGATTGGTGTCATCAACTGCTGTTACTTTATATTCTTTATCATAAAGTTTAATAGATCTCGTTACAAGTTCTTTTAAATCGTCTACACCGTCTATATCACCAGTAAGATCTAGCTTACCTATTTTAAAGGTAGTTGCTCCTAACAGTGTGTCTTCGTAGAACGTGCCAAATATAGTTGCAGTTCCCGTATCACCTTCAAATCTAGTTGCTGTAACACTAAATTTATAGTTCTCTGTGATTGCTGGCTGATAAGGAACACGGCCTGTTACTTCGCCCGATTTGGTATCAAGTGACATGCCCGGAGGCAATTGACTAGGAGTACCGTCATCATTAAAATCGTCTAGAGTATAGTATACTTGACCGTATAAAAATTCGTTCTCGATCACATCTAAAAACAAAGTTACATAGTTATTTGCTCGTCTAAATCCTAAGTCTCTTGGAGTTAACCATACTGGGTTTCTAAGATATGTGTTATCTGCTGTAAATATGCCTGTTCCTGATTGCATAATTGCGTTATCAGCACGTAGGTAATCATCGCCTACTAGGTATACATTAAATTCTCTTTTTACAAAAGTATCACCGTCTGTAACTGTAACTATAAACGGATAGTAACGATTTAATTTTTTAGGTATAAGTGTAGGTATATTAAAATCATAGTTTTCTAAATCATAAAAATAAGTACCGTATCCGTTAGCACTTTTTACATTATAATCAGCCATAATACTGTCATATAAATCTTGATCATATCCTGCATCTTTTTGACTTCTAGCAAGAGCAAACAAAGGTTCAACAATACCTTGTATTTTTCCGTCGTCAGTTAATGTTAATCCCGGAGGTAGTTCTCCGTCGCCTTCAGCAATAAAGTATGATAGCGTATCGCCCGCGGGCAAGTCGTTGTCATCTGCAAGCAGTTGATAATCGATTAACTCGTTATCTAAAACAAAATAATGATTACTCGGTCCGGCATCTAATAATCCTGAAGGTGTTAACCAATAAGGTTCATCTGGTCCTGAAGTAATTATTTCAAAAGTTCTATCTTCAGTTCTAGCATTAAAGTAGGCACGTAAAACAAATCTCGATACTGTGTCTCTTTCTACCTCAAAAGGAGTTCCTTTAATTGCGGTGCCTTCAATTCGTAATCCAGCAGGCAATGATCCTGCTATTAGCTCTATTCTTGGACTTATACCGTTTGCAACAGGTAATCTTATTTCAATAGTATTTCTTTCTATAATAGTACTTAAAATATTACCACTACCTAAGTTCCACAAACTCTCTACATATCTTTGTTCGCCTAATCCTGCTGTTCTTGCTTGTTTAGTTTGATTACCAAAAAAATAAGGATATGCAGGTTCTTCAAGTGTTAAATCTGTAAATGTTATAAAATATGCATATGTTCCGTTCGGAAACTCTGGAGTTTTACAATATCTTCCGTTGTATTGATCAAGTGTCCCTATATTTTCAATGTACTCATAGTCTTGTATATAAGTTCCTAGTTCTAAGGTATAAAGATCATCACCTATATCTATTTGATCTGTTTCTTTGTATCCTTCTGGTCTATGTCTATCGTTTGTTTTTAACCTATAACTAGATGACATTACAGATGCTCTGCTGTTAGTATCGTCAGGGTCTTTATATCCGTACGGACCGTATATAGGATATCCATCAAAGCAAAATCCTATTATCTTACTGTGTCCGTCTGCATGTCGCATGTGATCTTTACCGAACGAAGTATCTCCATAATATTTGTTAGTAGAATATACTTTTGCATCTTGGAAAACACTTTTTAGAAACTCGCCGCTGTAATAGCCGTAAGACCCAAATGCATCTGGAGATCCTGTTGCTGCATCTAATTTAAATACAGATTTCAAACGAAAGACATCAAAATTTAATCCAGGATGAGGTTCTGAGCTACTTGTAGGTAGTTGCTGAATAGGAAAAGAAGGGCTATTTAAGAACACTCCGTTTGCAGCTATTCCGATAGGACCTGTACGTCTATCAGTAGCATTTTCACTATTACGTGTTCCTCTATAAGTAAATGTTAAATCTCTACTTTGTTTTGTAATATTATTATTTTCAAGGAAGTTTCGGCGTTCGTTTGCCCCATCATTAATTAAAGGGGTTCCAGCCGCCGCTGGAAACGGGTCACCATCTGTGACTAATCTAATTGTTTCGCCTTCTAACCCTATTTCTGTAATACTAGGATATTGTCCTGTGTTATCTGAAATAGCAATATCGTCAGGTTTAAATGCCATATAAAAACTCCCTATATAGCATATTTATCGTTAAACTATTAGAAGAAGCCGCCGTCAATGTTACGTAATTCAGGTGTTTGGAAAGTTCCGAGATCAACTTCTGTTTGTCCTATCATCCATTCTAGAATGTTATCTACTGTGTCAGAAAATGAACCAAAATCAAATCCGGCTGTAAGTGTATCCTGGAATGCTTGTAGATCTCTTACATCTATGCCGTATACTAGTCCAGTTACTCCGCCTTCTAGTGCAGCATTCACTGTTGTTGCAGATACTGTGTTAACGTTAATAATATTGTTATTTAATGCATCTAGCGTACCGCCTAATTGCGGAGTAGTATCTGTTACAATATCAGATTCTGTATTTGTAATTGTAAGTGTGTCATTTACTAAAGAAGTGCTAATACCTTCTCCGCCGACAATATTTAAAGTGCTACCTTCTGCAAGTATAATGCTGCCACTTTCAGAACTAACTATTAGTTGTTGAAGGCCGCCAACTGCATCAAATGTAATAGTGTTCTCAGAAGAAGTAAGACTAATATTTGTTCCGCCTACTAACTTTTTAAATTGTAAGTCGTAATTGACTCTGTTAGAAAACACACCTTCACCTACATTACCTAGGTTACTAGCAGTTGTCTGTTCATCGTCTCGTAGGTCTAGTTCTTCAAAATTTTGATTAATTTTGATCATTGCTTCACGAAGGTCATCCCCTGTACCGTCGTTTGCAATATTTCCTACATTTATTAGTGATATAGCCATTTACTTCTCCGTTGTATGTATTTAGCTAACAATTATTCTTCCGTGTGCATCATTAAAGAGACTGCTTTGATAATAGAATATGCCTCTTGCTCTAGGCCTAAATGTAATAGTTCCTGATGTTGCACCTTGACCTATACTATCGCCGACTTGATTATCTGTTCCCGGACCTTGTACATCTTTCATGTAAATTGGACGCCCTGCACTACTTACTGTAAATAGTATTGTATCCCCGTAATCTATGTTAATGTCTATGTTATTACCAAAGATACCCGTTGTTCTATCTTGTCCGGCAATTTCAAACGCATTATCTCCTTGTTTAGATATAAAGATATCAAATTGTACACCTGGAGGTCTAGCAGGTGATGCATCTAATAAGTCTACTTCAAGGAATTCACTTCTACCATCTAGTTCTAGTTGCATTACTTCCGAACCTTCTGTTGTTAAATCTCTTGTAGTTGTTATAGTTGTTGTTGCAGTATTGTCATTTACTATAAATGATCCTGTTAATGATTCGTTTATATCACTTGCACTGATTCCTGTAATTGTATAAGGAACACTAGTTCCGTCAAACACATCAGTTGTTGTAAGTGTAAATGTGACACCAAAGCCTTCATCAATTTCGGTATCACTGACAGAAAGTGAATAAGTTGGTGTTTTACTAGTATCTGTTACAGATACAAACACTGGATTAGCAAACGGGTCATCTAAAGAAAATGTAATTAGTTCAGTACCTTCAGTTAGTTGATCTTCTCTAAGTGTTATGCTTACACTCCCTGCTCCGCTTACAAGATTTATATTACCTGTAATACTACCTGAGCTTAAATCAAATTCATCTATGCCAGTAATTGTATAACCTAGTAATCCGTCTTCTACGTTTTTCGTAGATAGTGTAAATGTTACAGTGTCACCTTCGTTGATAACATCAGCACTCTTAGTAAGTGTGTACACCGGTCTTTGATCTGTAGTACTTGTGTCGTTAATTTGTATACCAATTTCGGCTTTGCCGTTATCTAATGTTAGCACAAAATTTTGATCACCTTCTGTTGTCAAATCAACTGTGGTAGGAAATGTAAGACTTGCTGTATTACTATTAACAACAAAATTACCAGTTAGTGAAACACCGTCAATGTCTTCAGATTCGATTCCTGTAATTGTATAAGGAACACTGGTTCCGTTTGCAACATTTTCAGTTGTTAAGGTAATTGTAAAAGATTGTCCTTCGTCTACTTCTAAAACATTCTTAGTAAGTGCATACGTTCTGTGAGTTGGGAAACTAGACGATAATAAAATATTACTGTTATAAATGTTGTATGCAAACTTATTTTCGCCGCCCCAAAGGCTTCTAGAATTTCCATAATCTGTATCAAGCCCTGTGCTTGTGAGTTTATTATCTTGCACATTAGACATGAACCATGTTTTAACTTGCGCAGGAGTAGCACTTGGATTGAGTCCTAAGTACAATGCGATCATTCCTGCAACTTGTGGAGCTGCCATACTTGTACCGCTTATGTTTGCTTGCTGGAAGAAAGAACTTCCTTCCCCTTGTTCATAGTCTGCTGTAGCAAAATCTGCAACAACACTTGCTGCACTCATAATATTTGTTCCTGGTGCAAATACTGTTGTGCCAGGCCCTGAATTACTCGATTGTGCTTTTTGTTCTGCTCCTACACCGATAGTAGAATCAACGTTATTTACAATAAACGCTTCGTCATCATAAGGAGACATACCTCGGTGATAAAACCTAGTATCACCGTAGAAACTACTATTCCAACTGTTATCATAATCATCTCCGCCGGGTACATCTACTTTGTGAAAATCATTACCCGATGCAATTACAACATGTACACCTTCGTCAATAAGTTCTTGCACATCAACGTCAACACTGGCTACTCTATAAGGATGATTAAAAGATACACCATCAAAGCTACCTGTCATGCCTCTATTAGTATCTCTATTAATACCTGTCCAAGGAACTCCTCTATAAGTGCCTCCAGTTACACCTATGTACCTGCTAAAAAATCCCCAACTCATATTAATCACAGTAGGTCTTTTGTATCCTGTGCTAGGTTCAATAGGCTTATTACGATGCCATAATTTCATTAAGTCAAAAGCAGTTGTATAAGAAATACCTACAGAAGGATCATTAGATCCTTCTAAACCTGCAACTTTCATAGAAAAAATTTGTGCGTCTTTTGCCCAACCAAAATAAAGTCCTGTTGCAATGCCAGCAACGTGTGTTCCATGTCCGCTGTAATCGTTATAAAATCCCGAAGGCTGAGTGCCTGATACTCCGGCAGCAGAATACCAGTTTATATTTTGTACTCTGCTATTGCCTTCTCTATCAGCAAATTCTGGATGTGTAGAATAAATTCCACTATCCATTATAACTACATCTACACCAGTACCTTTTATTGTATAGTTATATCCACCGTCTACGGTATTACCGGTATAAGGATCATCTACTTCGTTTAAGCGTCTTAATCCCCAGTTTACAAACGCACCGCTATCGGAAGTTGTTTTAGTAAAGTCGCTTTCTTGCACAGCATGACGTCCTATAAAAATGTCATCTCTGTCTAAAGGATTTATCTCTACAGCGTAAACTCTGTCATCTTCACGCAATGCTGCTGCTTCTTCATCTGTAAGCATGTAGTGAGTATTTCTGTAACTGCCTTCTCGAGGATCTGCAATGTCAACAGCTCTGTTTGGAATCGCTCCTGCACCTGTTGATGCAATCATTTCTGCATCAAATGCAGCATAATCAACGTTGCGGTTTAGACTAACTACGTATTCTTTTTCGCTCATTGTTGCTCCTTACCATGCTGCACCAAACTGCCAGTTTTGTTTGCGCCATATATCAACACTTCCTGTTGTGTAGTCTGCTACACAGAAGTAAATTGATGCACCGTCAAATGCAACTTCGCCGATTCTGTCTCCTGATGATCCTTTAGATGTAGAAGGAATGTTGGTTGTTCTAATTCTAAATACGTTACCGTTTATAGTAGTATCTGTTACTCCACTGGCACCAATAATAATTTCTGCTGTTGCACCTGTTGTATGTCCTGTACCAATGTTTACGTTACCGTCTGTTGTACTATCGCCACCGTCTATATAAACGTTACCGCCGGTGCCTGCTGTTGCACCGCCTGCTCTTAGTATAATCGAGCCACCGATTGCTGTGTTACTTGCACCTGCAATAAGATTTACATTACCACCGTCTTGTCCAGCTAGTTGTGCATCACCCGGTAATAGTTCAATTGCCTGTGGAACAGTAGCACCAGTTGTATCCGGAGTTGTAATTGTAAATGTGCTGTTACCTTGACCAATAATACCGTCACCAGCAAGTTCGCCTGTTGAGCCGTCAATAATTAGTGCGCCAGCTGTACTGTAAAGGCTGCCCTTAACACCGTCTTGTGCATCAATTCTATTTACAAATGTTACATTAGCACCGTCTACTTTCAAATCATTTGAAATATATGTAAGTGGTGTTTGCAATAGTATTTGTGCGCCGCTTGGTGTTCCGCTATATGTACTGTCAAAGAATCTAATTGTAGATGTTTGTTCTGCATTTTCAATTGATGCAAGTGGAGTACCTAGCATCCTTATTGTAGAAGCGGCGTCTATTCTTCCGCTTGCATTGCTGAGTGTTGTTGTAGTTGCTGTTGCACCTACAGTTAAGTTTGTATTGTCAATATTACCTGTAACGTTAGTTGTTACGCCAGTAGCATTTGTTGATAATACTAGTGCATTGTCATAGTATAAGTCTACACTACCGTTATTATTAAAGTAAGCAAAGTCTTCGTTTGTTGCAGCATTTAACAATCTAATAGTGTCACCACTTAGTTGTAGTTCACCTGTGGTATTTTGTATAATACCGTTTGTGCCTGTATGCCACATTTCTAAGTCATCGTCAGTACCAAATACTGCTTTGACACTGTCAGCCATTTTAATGCCAGCGCCTGCTGCAATTTGTCTATTTGTAGTAATTGTGTAACCAGCACCTGCTGCCAAATCTAATTGTGCTGAAGCATTAATTTGTATAGGTCCTGGAGCTGTGCCGCCACCGTTTGCAATAGTTAGAAAACTATTTCTACCAATGACCCAACTGTCACTTGTAATTGGGCCTCGTATTCCTCCGTTCACAGCATCAACTAGTATTGATGAATCATCTGCAAATACACTACCTTTGAAATCTGCTTCAACACTTGTTGCTGTAATACTACTAGAGATAATGCCTAGTGCAGCATTTAAAGTGCCACCGTTAATATACCATCTATCGTCACCTTCGCTCCATAGTATAGAACTATTAGTTTCGGTTCCTCTTTCAATTTCAATACCTGCTGAACCTGCTGTTACGCCAGCACCTGTTTCATTTTTGTTTAATAGTATTGTATTGTCTTCAACTTCCAAGTTTACAGAGTCGACTGAAGTTGTAGTTCCGTTAACTGTAAAGTTACCAGTAACAATTACGTTATGACCAAATGTTGTGTCACCGTCTACTTGGTTCGTTGCTGCTGCATGACCAACTGTAACATTTGTAGCTGTAGCACCTACTGTTAAATTTGTATTGTCTATATTACCAGTAACATCACCGTTAACATTACCAGTAAATGTACCTGCGTTAAGTTCTACCCATTCGCTGTTTTGTCTAAATTGTGTTCTGTTAGTATCTGTGTTATAAATTACGTCACCGTTTACTACTGGAAAGCCGTCTCTTGTGTCAGTTGATATTTGCGGCAACTTAAATAGTCCGCCTTCAATTCTAACACGGTTACCTGTTTCTAAAACTAAATCCCCGCCACTGCTAAATGTACCTACACCTTCACCTTCTACTGTGAAACTAGTTGCTGTTAAACTTGTAGCAGTTAAATTTGTAAATTCTGCGTTTGCAACATTAAGTGAAGTAAAGTAACCTGTACCAAACTTTTTAGTTACAGAACCAATAGCAGCACTACCGTCTGTTTCAGGTGTAATTGTACCAACAACTTCAGTATCACCTAGTTTAACAAAATATCCTGTATCAGGATCAATGTTAATATTTTTACCTTGTATATAACCTTCTGTAACTGGAAAACGTATATCGCCGGCGATTTTACCTGTTAGTCCGTCTACAAGCAGTGTACTATCATCTGCATAAACGTTACCGCTTAAATCACCTGTTGCACCTATTAAGTTTGCAGAAATTAAATCATTGCTGTTAAAATTTAAACTTGCATTTGTAACACCACCTATTGTGTTTACAAGATGAAATCCGTAGCCTTCATTTGCAGCAGTTTTATCACCTGCTACAACATTGTTTGAACGTGTTTCATTGTTAACCAAGTCACCTTGGAACGCACCTAAAAGTGTATCAGCAGTTAGTGTAACAAAGTGGCCTTCATTAAACTTTTTAGATGCTGTACCTATGAAACCTTCACTGTCGTTGACGGGTTGCAAGCCGTCAACTAATCTTGCATTTCCTAAATCAACTGTATATCCAGGATTAGGAATAATATTAATTTCGTTACCTTCTATATAACCTTGTACTGCTTCAAATACAATTTTGTATCCATTTTGTACGGTTAGCGTATCTGTTTTGTTTGAAGCAAACCCTGTAATATCACCAGCAGTGCCCGGTTCCCATAATTCTGTTACTTCGTTCCAAACAATAGTTTGTCCGTCGTTAGCGCCGTTACGTGTTAGCCTTGCAGCATTAATTCGTCCGTTAATATGATCAACAAGTAGTGTACTATCTTCACCAAATACACTGCCTTGTAAATCGCCTGTGTTTTTAATTTCAACTGTAAGCGAACCGCCTGCTAAGTCTGCTTGTGTTACATACCCTGCATCGTTTTCGAGATCTGAAATCTGTGTTGGGCCACCTACAATTACACTGTAGGGTATTTGATTTGTAACAGCATCAAATACTGTACTTCCGTTGTACCCTTTGATACTACCTTTAAAATAGTTTCCGTGTACTTCGTTAAATTTCTTTTCATCTGAACCTATGTTGCTTGTAAGTGTAGTAATCGGAGTAATATTACCGCTTACAGTCATGTTGCTTACTGCTAGTGGAGTTTCGCCTCCACCTAGTGCAAAAAATTCCATGCCTGTACCTGAGGCATTTACTCTAACAATTAAGTTTTCACTACCAACATAACTTCCAGGTGTGTCAGTTAAGTCTAAAAATCCGGAAGGTTTAAGTTCTTCCCCGTTTACACTAACACTGGCTGCATTAATAGCTCCCACAGCATTAATATCTTGAACATCAACTATACTTACTTGTCTTAGATCTAAGTTATCACCAGCCGGTATTTCTTTGATCTTATTACCGTCTGTTGTGTCTACTACTAGTGGAAATCTATTTGCCATTCTCTAAATCCTATTGTTATACATATTTATCGTAACTTATCAAAGCGCCGCTATCCTTGCTTGGAAGTCAGCAAAGTCTGCACTTGCTGCTACTTCTGTCTTTAGGGTTGCTAGATCGATCGTTTCAGATTGTAGGTAATCTGTACCTGCTACTGCTGCTGTTATGTTTCCTGCGCCGTCTGCTTTTATAATACCGTTTACAGCACCGACAATTGGATCTGTTTCTGTATAAGCAGTTAAGTATCCTGCTGCTGAATGATCTCCCCAGCCGTGGGCAGTATCCCAATTTGCACTATCTTCTACGTTTGCTTTTGGTATGTTAGCATTAACAGCATCAACTAGTAATGTTGAATCTTGTGCAATTACATTACCTATTATATCACGTTCAAGCGTATTACCTGTACTTTCTACTCTTGAGTTTAAACTTTCAACATCTGTATAAAGTTCGTCGAAGTTATTATTAATTTTTGTAAATGCTGTGCGTAGCGGATCGCCATCGCCTTTGTTTTGACTGCTACCGGTATTAATTGACTGCTTTGCCATTTGAATTATCCTTTGTTACCACTACTCTTAATTTACCAGAAGTAACAACAGCCTGAACAGCGTTGTTACCTCTTATGTCAACATTAGAAGCTTTGGCTTTTCCTTTGTCAATAAGTCTTTCTATGTGTTTTTTACCCATTAAACTTTACCAACCACAACTTCTACAACACCTCTATCAGTGTTAGTTTTGTTTTCTAGTGCCTTACCAATTACTGTACCAACTTTTGGATTGTTGTTTACAATAGCATAACCTGGAACTGCGCTTGTTACAAGTAAGTCACCTTTTTCTACTTTACCTACTACTTTACAAGGTACTCTACCTTGTAATGCAACACCTACAACGTGATCACCTTCTAGTGCGCTGTTCATTAAGTGTGCAGGATTAGTTGTAACAACACCTGCTACTTTATGGTCATCTCTTCTTGCACAAACAGAAACTTCTGCTTCTCCACCAAACACAAGCACTGTACCTGGCTCGTAATCTGCATCACCTAAATAGTTTTCTGCAAGGTCAGCATAATATGCTTCTGTTGCTGTTCCGTTGAATACTGTTGCATACACTGTATTATACCTCTTAGTCGAAAGTCCAATGTTATAGATGTTGTTAAAGTCAGGCTGCATACCAGTACTGCTAAAGATAGCCGGTACCAAACTAGATGTTGTAGCACCATCAGCAACAACCATACCAATTTGTCCAGTTGTTGTTTTACCTGTGTTAGCACCTAAGGCAATACCTGTACTTGCAGCACCTTTTTCTTGAGTACTTTCAATAAAGTTTGAATAGATCCAGTCTACAGCAAGATTTGGTTCATTATTAAATCCTGATAAGCCTTGTAGAATACTTTGTGCAACACCTGTGCTTCCTACGTTAATGCTTCCTGGGAAGTTAACAGTAGGAGGAGAAGTTGGTCCACCACCTTGTGATGTAAATACCGTACCTTGTGCAGGTGTTTTAACTTGGAGTTCTGTAGTATTAAGTGACATAACTTCATAAGTTGAGTCACCGCCAAGTATAACACTATTAACTTGGATACTTCCACTACCGTTTGTTTTAACAATACTATCAACTTCACCTGTTCTAGTTACGTTTGTAATGCCGTAAGTACCTGTACCAGTTTTAATTAGTGCTTCGCCGGGATCATTTACTCCCGGTATTAACGTTGTAAAGTCGCCGTCTGCTAAGCCGCCACCTTCTGCAATTACAGTTGCAAATGATATTGCACTTACATCACCGTTACCTGCTGCACTTCTACCTATAACTGTATCGGTGCTTTGCTGTGCAAGTTCACCTAGTGCAATACCGTTGGCTTTGATGCGTACATAACCGCTTGTTGTTTCAAAGTTTTCATCACTGAATTTAGCAAGACCTAGATCCGCTTGTACTTTAGGATCTGTTCCAGCCCAACCCGAAGCTGCATTGTTTTCATCAAACGTATCAGCAGCTTGCATATTCAGTTTGCTTTGAGCTATTGCTGCATTTGCATTTACATCAGCATTTAGAATTGTATCTGGTTTAATTTGGATATCTAATTCTAGCTGCCTACTTGCAGGTTCAGTTATTGGAGCTGTTGTTGTACGATTTACTGTAACTTCCACATCAGCACCAGCAGCATAAACAGCATTCATCCATTCGTCAAACGGTCCGTCGATAACTGGACCCGTAGCGCCGCCTGGTACTTCAATTGTATCAGGTGCAGGAGAAATACCTGCAGGCTTACCGTCTGACAAATCTGTAACACTTGTTGGCTCGTATGTAATAACTTGAATGTTGCCTTCAATACTTGTGGTAATCTTAATATCTCTAATTGTACCAGTTGCAGCAGTTACATCGCCTACAAAGTTATCACCTACTTCAAATTGTCCTGTACCGCCTATGTTGTCTGCATCGATAATTACAGTCTTGTAGCCTGTTGCAGCCATAAGTTGCGCCTCTGCGATACCTTCAAATGTAGTATCACGCATCTTATCCATAGAGTTGAATTCTCCAACAGTTGCATCTACATATGCTTTAGTTGATGCATCTGAATCAGCAATCGGTGCTCTTAAGTTAGTTACAGAATTACCTGCTGCGTTTAAGTCTGCTGCTAGTGCAACACTACCGTTTGCAGAAAGCACACCTGGACCAATTAAGTTACCAACTGACTGGCCGTTATGATCAAAGCCTAAACGTCTGTTAACATATCCACGTACCGCACTTTCTGTCGGTACTGTGTCTGATGCGTTATCAGTCATTGCTGTGTCTGTTGAGAATTCAGTAACAACAACACCACGCTTAAAGCCTAGACCGTCAACGTCTGAAAGCGCAATACTTGCACTGAACGAAACTGTACCAGTACCTTGGTCAACGCTAAAGAAGCGTCCAACTCTAAAGATACCGTTTTGGTCTGTGGAAACATAGAACACACGCCCTTTACCAATTTCTCTAACTTCGTTTGCTTGGTCTGGTGTTTGTGGCAGTCCAAAGATAACGTTTGGATAGTTACTTGTGTTAAATCCACCTGAACCAACGTCTAAGAAATCATGTCCAGTTGCACGACAAGTTGAAATTCTAATTGTAATTGTAGCTGGTGCACCTTCTTGTAGACCTGCCCTTAGTACAACGTTTTCGTTGCCTAATATTACTGTACTTGCTAGTCCTGTACCTGTTGCAGGATAGTTAATTTCTGACTTGTCGTTAATACTAACAATACCAAAATCGTCTGTTTCTGAAGCCGTTGCTTGAACCTCGTATCTTGCTGTGTCGTCGTTATATTTTACACCACGATAGTTAAACACTCTGTGTTTTTTACCGCCCCAAGCCATTACCATCGGTAACACTGCACCAGAAGCTGTAAATGTTGCCGGACGGTGTACTTCAGGTGTTGCAGTATTGTTGTTCAATCTAAATATTTCATTAGGCTCGTAAATCTTAACAACAGCAATTACTGTATCACCTGCCGTGTCGCCCATTGTACCTGTATTTGTAAGTGGGTTTCCGTCTAAATCGTAAACTGTGTTAGCATTAGATTGACCGTTTACACGATCTACAACAAGTCTAATATAGTCATATGTGCTGTCAAACCCTGCTAGTGTTTCGTCGACCAATAGAGCTTCGCCTGTGGCATCAGCTGTTCCGAAAGAAATTGATCTATAAACATAATCTGGGTTTTCTCTAAATACAATCGCAGTTGAGGGTCGAATTGATAGCACATCTGGTCTATTAATATCGTTTAGTACAAACGTTTGGTTATATCTAACTTGTATTAATTCGTTGTGTAGAATATTATCTAGCAGACCGTCTTGGCTAAATTGCCCGTCATTTGTGCTAAAGTTAACTTTATAAACTTGACCGCTGTACTTCGGGGTTTCTGCTGTAATACTAGGTACACCTGTAACAGATATTTCTGTAATATTGCCGTCTAGGCTCACAGCATCAACTGTAATTGTTAGATCGTTTCCAGGTGACACACCGTCAAGATTTGTACCTGCAACAACAATTGTATCGCCCACCTCGAAATCTACACCAGCAGTTTCTATGTTTACATAATAGTAAGATGTCTGATTTTTTCTAACAGTAAATGTTGGAGTTCCGCCGCCGAGTGTGCTTGTTATCGTGTAAGGAATGCCTGTGCCGTCAACAGCATATTCATCAACATTAACAGCCGTTACTTCGATATTAGATATTTCATAACGTGCATAAATGTCTCTTGCTACGTGGTAATAATCAAATTCGCCCCTGTTGCTAGGCGGAACTTGAATGTCATACAAATATGCACTCAGTTGTTCTACATTGTTAGTAAATCCAATTGATCTAACATCACTTGGTGGGTTAGGAAACGCACCAGTTGTACTACCACTTACGCTGTCTGAGGTATTAAAGTTGTTTTCTACATCAGTCAAATAAACCCTTGTACCAACAGTACTCATTGTAACAACACCAGTTGCATTTGGAGATGCTGTCTGTGTGATTGTTTCGCCCGCTGTGACTGAAATCGGAGCATCAAAATCTAGTATAACGTCGGCTGTAAATATCTTGGCAGGTTGTGCCATGTCATCTCGTAGATTAACAGCATCTGGAATCTCGTTTGGATCTGAACCTTCAGCAACTAGACCAAAGTCACCATAACAAGACGAACCTGTTAGTGATCTAATTTCAGAACCATTTTTAGCATAATAACTTGCACGACAGTAGTAGGTAAACATTGATACCATTTCTGATAGCGCACCGTTAAGTGCAACCAGTCCAAATCCTAAGTCGTTAATCTGCGTAAAGTCGTTACCTAGAATAGATCTGTTACCAGCTGTTTGCAGTGTAATTGGAAATACTGCATCAATTGATTCTGTTGTTAAATGTGCAATTCTTGACTTATTTTGTTGTATTTCATCAAATGCATCGATTAAAGACTGTACAGCCCATTCAACACTTGGATAGCGTACAATGCTCAAACTGTTTAAGTTTGCGTTTCTTACAGCCGTAATAATTTCATCTATGTTGTTGTTAGTTGCAGTTATTTCTGATGAACCTGCTGCGGCAGCAGTAAAGTCTTGTGAAACAGCACCGTATGTTGCTGCAACCGGAGTGTCTGCTAATACACTTGCAATATGTGTTTTTAGGAATTCGTATGCTTCAACTGTTGGTTCTCTTTCTTCAGGTCCACCAAGCTGGCTCACTGCGCCTACAAAGTAACTTCTTGCTGCTGCAATACTTGCACTATTACCGCCGTATAATACATCGTATGTTAGTGCGTCAACAATATATTTTACATCTCTTTCACATTTTACTGCATCGTAAGTGAAATTATACCAGATGCTGCTAGGAGTAGGGCTCACATTTGTAAATTGATTTACTCTATCTGCAATATATGCTGTTACTTCCGCACCTAAGAAATTTCTGTTATTTTGTAGTTGAGAGGCAGCATCATCTGCGTTAGTTGTAGGCAACACGCCTGGTACATTAAATTGGATTGGATCTGCTGCGGTGTCTGTAGATACTACACCGTTTTCGATGATATCAATAATTTCATCAAACGCTGCTCCGCCTCTTGTTTCGGCTGTGCCGGTATATGAAGGAAGCAATTCTACCTGTGTTTCTGCGTATCTAAATGCTGCAACAGTTTGCGGTTCTTGATCATCGCGCACAACATTTGCATTTGCACGTTGGTATGCAAGACCGTTTGTAACTTGGTTATAGTTTGTGTTTAATACTAGGTCATAAGATACAGCATCTAATACATACTCTGTATCTCTTTTACATTTTGCAACATTATATTCAAAGTCACTAACACTGTCTAAGTCTCTACCAGTATCGCTTGAGCTAGTTAGTCCTGTAAATCCTAATCCGTCATTTGAACTCCTATCAAGTATTAGTGTAGCAGTACCTAAATCAGGATCATAGTCTGTAATAGCGTTAACTTGGAAACGTCTGCCATCTACATAGAACGGACAAGGTGTTTGTGGTTTTCTAATAAACAGTCCTTGTGGATCAACTTCTGCATCACCGTCTGATTTAACTTGCAATACAAAGTTGTCTGCTGCTCCGCCGGGGAAACCTTTAGCAATAATTTTAACTGCTGTATTACCAACAAACGCATCAGCAAGCAAGCCACCTCTAAATGCAGGTTTATTAAGACTTTTAGCAAAACTTGAACCAGTTTGGATATATGCAGACTTTGTAAGTATCTGTCCTTCTGGATCTAGACACATCATAAATCCGCCGTGTCCTTGAACTGTAATGTTACGAAGCATACACGCATCGCTCATTAGGAACACATCCATTTCGTCGTTACGTTTTGGCGGATTGTAAGCTGGATCAAAAGCAAATGCAACAGTATCTATTAGGTTTTCAACTGCTGTAGCAGAACCTACTTCTGCTACTCCGTGGAATAAATCACCTGTAGGATAATCTAAACCTGTTCCATAAATAATGTTAGGGTTACTACCTGAAAGTAGTGCGCCAGCTACTGTGTTGATATGTCTAATGCCTGCTTCTGTTTCAACAGTTTGACTACCGTCTACTGGTAGTGCTCCAAGATAATATTCGCCTTGTGCTTCTAGTGCATTTTCATTACCACCGTTAGTAAGATCTAGTATAAGAGCATCAACAATTAAGCCAACATCTCTACTACACTTACTAACATTGTAAGACAGTGTAGGATATTGGTCAGCTAAGAATTCTATAACTTGTTCTTGTATAAATTCTTTGTTATCATCTAATATTTTAACTGCTGTTTCATAACCTCCGGCATTTTGATAACCTGGGCCTGTATTTCTTAGTTGGTTAGGATTGCGTAGATAATGGTAACCAAAATATCCATCAATCTCGTTTGTAATATTGTTGTAGTAAGGTTTACCTGCGTTAATTGCATCCACTTGTATTGTTAAGTTAGGTGCTCCACTGTTACCAATTTCGCTATCATTAATATCAAATGTGTCTCCTGCAAGATATTCATCACCCGGAGCGTTTATTGCAACGGTCACAGAACCGTCAGTATTAACTGTAACGTCAACACTTGCGCCTGTGCCTGTACCACTTGTTTGGAAAGGTTCAACACCAGTATATGTAATAGGAAGTCCTGGAACGCCTGATCTTGTTGTATTTCTTCCACCGTTAACTGTGCTTATTTCTGTTATTTCGCCGTTAACTGTTGTAATTCCGTCAAACTGTTTGTCTCTGTAGAAATACAATTGGTTGTATCTTGATTGTGATACACGATCTTTTGGACGTATGATAGTACGTCTAAATTCGTCACCTCTGATAGACACGTTTTGTGCCATCCTGATTGGATAATCTTCTTCGTATATACCTGACTCAACATTGATTGTAACTTGACGTTCTTTAACAAAGTTACCGTATTCGAGCTCTTCACCGACCTCAAACTCAATTGGTTCTAGAAGTTCAACTTCGAACTCGTCTGTTTCTACCACAGTTACGCTTGTGGCAGGATCTGCTTCGTAATTATATTGGATAATTCTTGCAGTTGCTCCTGACTTACGACCTCTAATTACTTTACCTGCTCTAATATCTTGGTTATCAGGGTTACCTTGGTCAAGATATCCAAAGTTGCCGTTGCTAACATTGATTCTGTATCTTGTAGAGCCATCTGAAACAGCTCTTGCACTCAAAGGTCCAACCTGTATTGTTTCAGTAATAATATCAAATTTCTGTTGTATAGCAGTAGCCGCTTGTCCATCTGCTACCTGTAGTGCATCAACATATTGCGGCACTCTATCTTGGTATAACTGTCCTGCTAGAGCTGCTGGATTAGTACCGATTACTCTATTTGCAACAACGTCTAGAGCAAGTTTTCTTGCATGATCAATACCATCTAGTGTTTCTGTAAGTTGTTCACCTATTGCTTTTCTTGCACTCGGGTTTGCATAATATCTAATACCTGACCAGCGAGACAAATAGTTTGCAGTATTACCACGTAAAATATCTAGTCTAACTGCATCAATAATGTAACCTACATCTCTTGCACATGTTGCTTCATCGTACGAAAAGTCTGGGTAAGTATCTGCAAGGTAAGCAATAACTTCTTTTTGTATAAACTCTTTGTTTTGTACAAGTAGTTCACTTGCATTTCCTCTGCCGCTTGCAAATGCTACAGAAGTAGCCACAGAAACAGTTGCCCTTGATCTGTTATTACCATAGGTCATTATTTGTCTGTAAGGTCCTGGTTCAATCTTACCAGCAGCCATAATTTCTTCTGCTTTTTGTGCTGCTTTGTTAATAGTCCTAAATGCTAATTTTGCATTACTGCCTTCCAGTCCTATCGGCACCCCGGTTTGTTTGTCGCTACCGTAAGTACTAACAAACAAACTTACTTGAGAAGAACCTGATCTATCAACGTATAATTTTGTAGCTGCTTGTAAGTCATCTTCTCCGTTAGGTGTTCCTGTACCTGCAAATTCTCCAGGATGATCGTGTAGTGTTAGCGCACCAGTCATTGTGTCGCCTTGACGTCTTACAATGCTCTTACGTGGCATAGCGACACTAGAAAGGAAGAACCCTTCTAATGTAGGATCATATGCTGTATCAGTAACAGTATGAACACCACTACCACCATCTAAAATAATTTTATCGCTATTGAATACAGCACCGTCTTCTGTTGTATGTAAACTGAAAGTATCCGGATCAATAACTCTTAAGTATGTAACTTGTCCGTCTACAATATTTGTAGGTGGATCGTTTGGAATAGTTGTATTAAATCTAAATGTAGCACCGGTAGACTGCTGATCAAGTCCGTGTCCTGGGGAGTTACAGTTACCTAGTGTAAAACTATCTATAGTAATAATATATAGGCTATCATCAAGCGGCTCGTCTCCTACACGTAATCCGCTACCTCTACTCTGTCTAACTTGGTAGTTAGCATCTGCGAATTTTTTATCAATTACAAGATCATCTTGTGTAATATTTGTACCATAAACAGCATTATATAGTTGAGCTGAGTTGTCACCAACTGGCGATATGTTTGCAATTGGCTGCGAACCTGCATTAAACGGACCACCTAGTGTCGGAGTCGGGTCAGTTGAAATATCAATAGCACCAATTTTTACTACAAGTTTGCCTTCTTGGCTAAAATCAAATTCTATACTATCTAGGTCGGCAGCATTTAGATCACTATCACTAGCAAGCTCTAAGAAACTTATACCAGTTGCATCACTTTTTACAAGTGGTACTTTGTTTTCATTGCCTTCATAAGTTGAAGGTGTATCACTTAAATCAGTAAGTGAAATCTGCCCGCCAATACCAAAGACAGCATAGAGTTCTGTAAAGTTTTCGTTTACTTTACGAAACGACTCTCGAATACTATCACCGGTATTGTCATTACCTTCAACACCTATGTCTACATTTTGTTTTGCCATTTACTTGCTCCGATTAATCCATATATTCTGGTGGAAATGCGTCCATATCAAAATTTATACTTACACCACAACCGCAACTACTTTGCGCATTTGGGTTTTGTATGTCAAACATAGAACCCATTATGTCTTTTTTGTAGTCTATTACAGTTCCAACTAAAAACATAATGCTATGTGACCCTATTGCTAACTTACCTTCACCTGCTTCAAATATTTCATCATCTTCTTCTAGTTCTAGTTGATGTTTAACAGTACCCCAGTCGTATTCGAACCCTGCACAGCCACCACCTTTGATGTTTAGTGTGACTGCAAAACACTCATTTTCTTTACAAATTGTATTAATTTGGGCTTTTGCTGCGTCAGTTAGTGTACAAAATGACATATGAACTCCTTATTACAGTTATTTATCGTATGATTTTATAATCTTAATGTAAATATATGTATGTTCATGAAAGAATATACAATTACAAAGCGGCACGAGCGTTTGAGTAAACTAGGCCGCCCGCACGAATATTGGCGCACATCTACAATGTGTGTTTTTAGGTGTGATAATTGTAATACTGAATTTGAACGACTTAGAGGAAAAATGGATCCTAAACGTCTAAGTAATAATTATTTTCATGTGTGTGGAAATTGTGACGCAAAGGTATTTGCGCAAAAAAAGGGAGTAGAACGCAAACAAGTGTGGAACATGTCTGCTAGTTCTGATCTTCCTATTAGTAAATTGTAGTTATTCGGACTTCCAAATAGTCCAGCCACCGTAAACGATAGCAATGCCGGCTGCTATTTTTGCAAGCGGCGCCAAAAACAACACCATAAGTCCTAATGCAACTAATAATGCACCGTCCCATGATGTACGTTCTTTCATTCTAGAATTTATCCATTTTTTAAGCATCCGTAACCCTCCTTAGTTTCTTTTCAAGAGTGCTAATACGAGCATCTTGATTACGAATTTTTTCTTCTAAACCTTGTACATATTTTTGACTCGGAATAGTATGTTCTGCTCCGTCTTCACCTAATACGGTCATAGTGTCAACACCTTGGCCACGCAACCCACCTAAAACTCTGTTAGGATTTTTATTAGATGATGATTGGGTCTGGTCCGGCGACTTTCTGCCGTACATCTTTGTAAGATATGACATCAGCATCTGCTCCTTTGTAGTATTTATACAGCTCGATACTTGCTAGATTCTTACATTTAGACTCTACCATAATATCTGCGTAAGGTAAAAATTCTAGTGCCCAGTCGTTAACTGCATTGTTCCACATGTAATCGCTATGCGCTCGCAGTTTAGCTTTCTTGTAACCTGCTTCTAGTAACGAATCCATATTAGGACGCATGTTAGTAGGATAATTTCCTATTAGGTCTTCCCTACTTACACTGTAATGAATAACAGGACGCACACCACGCCAACTATCTACTACGCGAGCAAATCTATCGTCGGTGGGCTGAATGTATTCACCTTCACGGCACCAGTGATGGTGTATGTCAAGTACGAGTGCGCAGTGATCGGCAAGCTCGAGGCTTGCGTCGAGTCCCCACTTGTTTTCATCGTTCTCGATCGTGATTGTGTTTCTTGCTTCAGGCGATAGTCGTTTAAGTGCGTCCTTGATGCCTTGTGGACCTCTTCGACCCGATATGTGTACATTGCATTTAAAGTCTTGATATGTGACGCCGTATCCCATCCAGCGCAAGACATTGGTGTGATATTCAAATTCTTCTATGCTCCTGTCAACTATATCATCATTGTCGCTTGCCAGCACAGTAAACTGACCAGGATGCATACTGAGCCTGACATCAAGCGACCTAGCGAGGGCGCCGACCCTTGCGAAATGCTTTTCACAATATCGGACCACATCAGGACGTTGCCAATAATAACACCAAGTAGGCTCAGTGAAAACAGGAAGTACATCACTCCCCAATCGAACCATTCGTAAAACATCGGGTAATCCTCCTACATATTCTATTAAGTTATAATACGACTGTATGTTATGAACCATGATGTCCCACAGTCGTTCTTCAGCAACATCACGGGTTTGTCTATTCAACCACTGTACTGTTGTACTTCGAGTATTTAGTGGACGTTGAATTTCTTCTAGCAGTTTCTTTTTCTGTGTTTGATCAGGATGCATATACTTACATGCAAAGCCAATGCGTTGTTGTGTTTTCAAGAAGTCACCTGCTGTTGTAAATTTTAAATCATTCATGTTATTAATATACACTCTTTACTTCCAATTGTCAACCACCCAAGGGTCGTCACAAAGATGAGGGTTAGGATCTCCGTGGAATACGCAAACACAACATTCCGGGCCTGGCTCCACGTCTTCGATATATTTTAGTTTGCGAGTACCTCGCTGTGTTTTAGGATCAAATTCTCTGTTCTTCCTTATCTCCCACTTCCAACTACGTATCCAACTATCTGGCCAAAGTTTTGCAGTTTTATCTATGTGATATATCCAATCTTGATCACCGTGAAACTGTCGCATTACTTGCTGTGGCTTTTCTTTAAACTTTGTCCAAATATGCTTTAAAGTACCTGTTTCAAATCTTATTACACTGCTGTTATACTTTTTCCAACCTGCTCGCATAGAACGTGTAAAGTCTCTTATAATAAACCAATCACCAGGACTATACACAAAAAGTTTATCTATATTATTGCTTAACACAACATCTAAATCCATATATAGTATTGTGCCGTTTAACCCTAGTTCTTCGCTGAATATATAAGGTTTATACCACCAACCTGCTAATCCGCCTGGTAGAGCTATTGTTGTAATATCAGGATCCAATCCTTGTGTTTGTTCTGTTAAGCAAACAAACTCAAAAGGTATTGTACAATGTCTTTTGCACATATTGTATAATCTGTTTACATAATCAGGATCATACTTGCTACCGTGCTTCAAACACAATATATAATTTTTTCGTTCACTTGCTTCTTTTGATTGTATAGGCAGGACGTCCTGAACGACTACAGGCTTAGGCTTTGGTTCATGCTTTTGCCTACGCCGTTCATTACGTATTTTTTGCCATTCGGCTTTAGTATATTTGGATTTATCAAGTTTTGCCAAATCATGCCTCGTAGATAGCTGAGTTTGCTCCGTGTTCAGCACATTCAACTTTTACACAATAACAACGGTTATTTGTTGCTTCGCGGATTAGTTTGTCTGCAAAGTTAAATGCATGTTCTGCAAACTTCTCTGCACCAACACCTTCGAATACTCTAATCTCTGCTAGACCTTTTGCTTCTAGTTCACGTAGTGTTTCTAAGTGTGGATCCGCAATATCAACTGCAACTTTGTGATCGAAACTATCTTCTAGCCATGCCTTCAAAGGTTTAAGTCCGCCGAAGTCTACTGCCCAGTTTTTGTTGTCTAGATAATCACAACCAAATGTAAATGTAAATGCTAGACTGTAACCGTGTAGTAGATGACAGTGTGAATGATCAGCGTTAGGCTGTCGGAACACTGCTGATAAGCCAATGTTGTGTCCGTAATGTTTAGTACTATAATGTTTACCCATCTCTTGCCTCCTATAATACTAGAGTAAGTTTGATGCGCAGAATATTTAAAGTGGGATGAGCATATAAGACCACTGTGTATATATTATACTAGTTTACTTATCTTGTCAACCTTTACGTTAGGATATTTCCAGGCTTCTGGTTGAATCCAATCATCATCTTGATAGATAGTAAATGTGCGTCTATTGTATATTTGGAAAACTTTGGCTATTTGCCATACCCAATATCTAGGGTCAACAGCCCTTTTATCGCTTGAATTGTAGTGTGGTGTATCTTTGTATATGTTATTAGTTTTTTTATCTGCACTATATAGATCAAACCCTATCATATGTACGTCTGTATCTAGTTTTGCCGCTAACAGTGCAGCGTAAGGTCCGCTCCCCCAATGGAAAGGATCGTCTGGTCGTTCGGTGCCTTTATAAGGTAGCTTTGACACTTCTTTTAGTTTATCCGATCTAGGATAATTTTCATGCCAGTCTTTTCTTGTGTAAATTATACTTTTGATCTCAGCATCTAATGCTTCTTTGACCATTCTTCTGTCTACACAAATCAAGTGATCAGGTTGAAAGTCTCTGTGTAGTGCATTACACCCTACTGTAGTACCTTGTAATGAATTTAAATTAATGCCTATCCTACTCTGGCCGTTTCCTATTGCCCAGATCATTGTTAATCTCTCGTAGATTTTTAGTTAATTCTGCAAACTCTTTAGATGCAGCGGCCATATGTGTCATAGCGTCTTTTATGTTTTGCATTGTCCACCACCACCAATAAACAGCGATACTAGCGAATGCAGTAATTACAACAACTATAGTTTGATCCATTAGCGTTTCTAAACCAAAACATCTTTCTGCAATTATAAACACCAATGCAGACGCAGGCAAGACCTTGGCTGACCAATTCCATAATTTAATTTCTTTTAAAACTTTTAAGAAGTCCATTTTTAAGGAGCAATCTGACCAAACGCCTTCCATACTCCCGGTGTACCATCTCTAGTACATACCCATCCTACATAACCTGTTGGTTTTGGATTAGTATTAAAGATTATATCACCTTTTGCATAAGCACCTTCAGTAGGACGATCGTCTGCATAAGTTATTCTGTTAGAATGTATTTTAATAGGACCTGCAATACTTACTTTTGCATCATTTCCTGGGTTTGAAACACCAATACCTAATGCACCGTTTATTGTTGTTTTTGTTTCAGATGTTCCAATTGTAATCTGCCCTGTGCCGCTGATTTGTATTCTTGGAGTATTATCTGTAACAATTTCTAAACTGTCATTAGTGTAGTTACCTATTCTAGTACCAGTTCCTTCAATGTCAACTATAAATTCACTTGCTAGTCCTGATATAGAAAGAGTAGCGTTAGGTTCGTCAGTATTGATACCCAATCTATCTGAGCCGCTTGAGTAATGTACAAAATCATCAAGGTTTAAATTACCTTGAGTGTTTAAGTTTTTAAGAGTACCAGTTTCAGTAATATAACTCTTAGTAACACTAGGTCCTAGTTCATTTGCTCTAAGTACTGGAATACGTCCAATACCGTACCATGCTTCTTGATGTAAATCAATTGGCATAGTGCTGTGCAGTCTGTTTGGATTAGGGTGGATTGAAACTTTCTCTCCGCCGTTTTCGTACTTCCAAACAAATCCTTTACCGTAAACATTGCCGTCATCACTTGCATGAAACTCAATGTTTGCAGTTCTCTTAGCGATAACATCATCAACAGTCAACGCATCACTTAAGATATCGTTGATTGCATTGCCTAATGCTTCTATTCCTGGTTTTAAATTCTCATTGGTGCTCATGTAATTATTTATCAATTTACCTTGAGCAATACGGTATCAGGATTGACTCTTCCGTTAAGTTTTGTGTCTGTTGTAGCAATATCATCTAAGAATTTACGCAGTGCAACTTTTCCTGCACTCTTAAACTCTTTAAGTTGATCTGCAGGTTTACGTAGCGTTTTTTGTATGCTTTCTGCTTCGTTATAACCTATAATAGTTGTTCCTTTTACGCTAAGTCCGGTGCCGTCTCTTTGCATTCCTTTAGGATCTATATTGCTTGCTACATACTTGCCTAGTTTACGTGTTTTAACATTAAACACCCAAAGCTCGTTTGCCCCGACAATTTGATCTGGTGATACACTTGCAAGTTGGTACTTGTTATCAACTTTAAGGAATTTTAATTTTTCGACAAGTTTTGTAGCACTCTTAGGCTTAGCCTTGCGTGGTTTACGTGTTGCTTTAGCAGTATCAATAACAAAGTTTAAGGCTGCGTGTAGTTCGTCAATAGCCGTGCGATACTTTTTGATGTCGCCTTTTTTGATGTGGTTATAACCTTCTTTGAGCTGTTGCCACTGGTCTGCGTCATGCTCGTCCATTTTTTTGAGCTGACCAGCAGTCGGCATACGTTCGAGTTCATCGTAGTCTGCAAGTTCGTTTTCATAAAATCCTTTTAATTTACGTGCGTGTGCTTGTGTAACGCCGTTGTCCTGAAAATGCTTTTTAAAGTCAAAGCCTTTTGGATCAAAAGAATTTGCATCTTTGATCCAGCCTTCTAGCCACTCGTCAATTGCTTCACTTTGATTGCGAGCTTGCTCTAGTAAACGTTCTTGGATTGTAGGAACGTATACATTTGCTTTTTCTTTTTCTTCTTCTTTTTTAACTTCAACAACTTTGCTACCTGCTTCGATTGCTTTTGCAACACGATCTTTTACAAAATCACTTATAGGAGCCTTGCTGCCTATTGTGCCAGGTAGGCTCTCCCAGTACTCGTTTTCACGCTCTACAAAGTCAGGAGCACCGTCGAGTAATTGCTTCGATGTAATACCAGCAGTAATGCTTAAAACATAGCTAGGAGCAGCTTTCGCATGTTTAATCTGTTCTTTTGTATAGTCGCCCGATTGTGTCATCCACTTGAAGGTAAAAGCATGTAAGTCAGCAGGTTTAAAGTTATCGTAATAGAACTGACGGCATACTTCTCTGTGACGGTGTATTGCTTCTCCGTCCCAATCTTCCCAGCCTTCCCAACCGGGCGATGCTATCTTACCTCCACGCTTTACACGAGGTGCTGCTCTTGGTGCTTTTTTCTTTGCTTTTGGAAGTGCCATGCGTAATCTCCTAACAATGTTTTGCTAGTATATAGTTATATTCTATAAAAGTCAACCTTCTTTTTCTAGATCCCAACGTACTACGTTAGATTTTCTCTCCGACTTCAAATCCTCGGAAGGTTTTGAACCTCGGGAAACGAAGCGAATAAGTACCGTCTTGATTTTGCGTAATAGCATCTGCTCTAACCTCTACCAATTGCCCAATAAGTGAGCTACGACTATTCCAAAAACTATCGCGATCGCTGTCACTAAACCCGCTCCCGCAATTGACTTGGACCATTCTTCCATCGTCTTCTCCAGAGCATACCAATGCTCCAAGGCGTCCTTCGTTTCTTCCTGTTCCTTCTTCGACATCCTTAACCTCCAATGTTACTTCAATAAATGGCTTTGCTTTTAGCCATGCATGAGTACGTTTGCATTCATAAGGAGCATCAACGTCCTTAATCATAACACCTTCATATCCACCGTCTACAGCCGCTTTATTTAACGCTACAAAGCGTTCTTGTCCTTCAGTAGTGTCTAAGTCTACTTCTTCCCAATCAAGTGCTTGTACGTGCTTTAAAACCGCCTTGTGTTCTTCTACCCAATGCTTAGTAATAAGACTACGGAAGCTCTGCGGCTTATCCCATGATCCGTTTTTAAAACAACCTAGCGGAATCGTATCAAACAAATGCAATACAGCATCAGTTGTTTGTTTTCCATCTTTACGATGTACTTGCTTCATAAGATCTTGAAAGTCTGAGCTCATTACCTCTCCGTCTAGTACAAGCGGATAAGGCACAGGATAGTCTTTGATTACTTCTTCAAGCTCTGCAATAATATGTCCAAAGTTGTGAAACTGTTTTCCATTACGACTAAACATTTCTACTTTGTTACCTTGGATGATAGTAATAACACGAACACCATCAAGTTTGATTTCGATCTGTTTCTTACCAACCATTTTCTTTTCGTGCTTGGCACTGTCGTGGGCAAGAGCACAGGTAAACACAGGCACAGTGCCTGGTACTACTTTGTTTACAGTCTTTTCACTTACACCACAGCGTAGGTCTTTGATAAGGATACGTCGATACCAACCATTCCATTGCTCTTTTGTAGCAACACTCATTGCCAATTGAATAGCATCACGAGCGGCATGTCCTGTTAGTTCACGTTCTTGTAGTTGTCTAGCAAGTTCTGCAAAAGCATTAGCTGGTAAGCCTTGCCCGTCAACAGTTGCTTCTGGTACTTGCTTTACACCAAAGGTTACAAGTGGATCTAGTGCCATACGCAATCCGTCAAAGAACTCTGGCAATCTTTCGTCAGCTGCTACTTGTAGAATCTTTTCTTTTTCTAGACGACTGTTGTTTTCTTCTAGATTACGAATAATAATATGTGGTTGCGTTCTCATAATATTCTGGCTCCATATCCAGTGATTGGTGAAAGTCAAAAACTTCGTACCCTTTTAATATATATATTATAGCATCACGAGGAGTACAGAGCAAGAGTTTTTCTTCCGTTCTCTTGCCCTGCTCCCATTTTTCAATACTATACAGTCTGTGTTCGTAGAGCATCTAAGTTCACCGGAGTGTAGTTAATCTGTTCTACGCAAACACATTTGTATGGTCCTTCTGGTGAAGGATTAGTATGAACATGTCCGTGTACGTTAATTACATCTTTATCATCCCATCTTTTAGTCTCAGACAAAGTTTGAGCATGTAATGGCATGTGAGTAAACACAAGATCATCTATAGTGTACCAGTACTGTACGTCTTTGAAGAACTGTGCTACGTGCTTGATGTTGTCGTGGTTGCCTAGTGCAAGTTTTTTCTTGCCAGGCAACTTAGCAAAGTTTGCCTCCATCCATGCAACCTTGTCCATACCAAACAGCACATCACCACAGTGAATAACTGTATCACCGTCTTTTACTGTGTCGTTCCAGTTGTCAAGCATACACTCATTCATTTGTTCTACACTATTGAAATCTCTAGTAGGTTTTCCGAGGTAATCTTTAAATTCAAGAATACCAGAGTGATTGAAGTGTGTGTCACTGATTAACCAAATATCTCTTGCCATTAGAGTACCCTCTTTAAACTATACACATAGCATACTACATCATACACTAGATGTCAACCGAAAATGGAGTGAGTGACAGGAGTCGAACCTGCATTATACGGATTTGCAATCCGGTGCGTAACCATTCCGCCACACTCACTTAGTATATTCTACCTCTGGTATACCTATGCTTTCAATAGCATGTTGACACACAAGACAAGGTTTTGCAAGTCTAGGATTACCTTTTGTGTCATAGCGTTCGATTACAATCTTTCGAATCGCTTTCCAGTCCTTGCATTTACGCAGAGCATCAATCTCTGCATGTAAGAAAATTGCACCAGGCTTGCCTGCTTCAACTGCAAACTTACCTTGCAGTGGATGCGTTTTTGTATAACTGTTTGTACCTACTGCTAGTTTGCGTCCTCTCTTGTCATACAATGTAGCAGTAAGATTAAACTCGCCTCTATTTTGCAAGTTATATTTTCCTTCTAATTTGGTCGGGGATGTAGGATTCGAACCTACGACCTCTCGGTCCCAAACCGAGCGCACTACCAGACTGTGCTAATCCCCGTGGCATAGGTGGAGGGAGTCGAACCCCCGCTTGCAGTTTTGGAGACTGCCGTGCTACCATAACACTTCACCCATAAAAAAAGCCCCTTGCATTGCTGCTTGGGGCTTCTCACGTACTCAAAAAGTCACGTCAAGACAAGCCCCTACCTCCTGGTGGGCACCAACATAATTGTGTTGTAACTGTCTTGAACATGTTAATATTCCTTCTTAGTATGCGTATACTATACTATCTTTATTTATCGTTGTCAACCAAAATATTTTTCTAAAATATCAAGTACATCTTGGTACTTTGCCATTTCAAGAATTTCTTTTTCGATTTCTTCCATTACATCACCGTGTTCTCCAATACCAACTGGATTGTTCATTAGAATTTCTACATTTACACGATGCTTTTCAACATGACCAATTGCGTGTTGTTTTGTGGCTTTGATGAGTTCCGTTCTCATTATCGTTCCTTTCAAAATCTGGTGCCGGCACCAAGATTCGAACTCGGGACCTGATGATTACAAATCAACTGCTCTACCAACTGAGCTATACCGGCGTTATCTTCTTACTTTGCAGTTAGGACACCAATCGTTATGTCCTAACTCTGTTTTACATTCTGGACAAGTATTCATACTTTACTTATCCTAGTGTTTGGAGCGGGTAAGGAGAATCGAACTCCTATCCTCAGCTTGGAAGGCTGCGATAATACCATTATACTATACCCGCATTTGGCGGAGGATGT
>Ga0255772_10000387_pt1 | contig 43267 bp, 28 predicted proteins | sample 071ome_34_FD_179970 | JGI IMG/M metagenome (GOLD analysis project Ga0255772, IMG submission 179970) | Coastal salt marsh microbial communities from the Groves Creek Marsh, Skidaway Island, Georgia - 071411BT metaG (version 2) | ecosystem: Environmental > Aquatic > Marine > Intertidal zone >...
AATGCCCACAAATAGTATTGCATTTATTTTCACTTCACCAATTATGAAAAGATCAAACGATACTGACTACATGTATCATCAAGATCCTAATTTTTATTATTTAACAGGATGGAGAGAACCCCATGGTGTTCTTGTAATTTTTAAAGATGATCAATTTGATAGTGATGGATCATACAATGAGATTATGTATGTAAGAGAGAGAAATGAATTCAGTGAAATGTGGGATGGAAGAAGATTGGGTATAGAAGGTGCGAAGAAGATGTCATTTGATAGAGTAAAACTTAGGTCTGAATTTATTGAAAATACAATCCCAACAGATAACTTTACAAATATTTTAAATACTAATATTCGAGATGATGTTAGAGACTTTAAAGACGATAAATATGATCTTTTTGACATTCAAACTAAGTTTCAAGATATAGTAAGTAAAAAAAAATCTGACATGCTAGGAGATTTAAATAAACAGTTTTTTAGTAGTTCAATTAATCAAATAATGTCTAAGCTAAGGCAAACAAAAGATCCCCAAGAGATCGAGCTCTTAACAAAAGCTATCAAAATATCAGCTCTTGCTCAAATTGAGGTTATGAGAGCGATTCATAATGACATGACAGAAAGAGAAGTTCAGGGAATTCATGAATTTATCTATAGAAAATATGGTGCTGCTCATGAAGGATATAATTCTATTGTTGGGGCAGGGGGTAATGCATGTGTGCTACATTATGAGACAAATGAGGATATGGATATAAAGGATAAACTTATTTTAATGGATGTTGGTGCTGAATATAGGGGTTATACTGCAGATGTAACTAGAACAATACCAGTTAACGGTAAATTCAATAATGAACAAAAAATAATCTATGACCTTGTATATAAGTCTCAAGAAGAGGCAATTAAAGAAGCAATCATTGGTAATAGCTTCAATGACATATACTTAAAAAGCTATGATATAATTGCAAAAGGACTTATTGATTTGGGGATAATCAATGATTATAGAGAAGCTAGAAAATATTATCCTCATGGAGTTTCTCATCATATTGGTCTTGATGTTCATGATCCTGGCTCAAGGGACTTGATGGAAAACATGGTTATTACAGTCGAACCAGGTATATATATTCCTGAAAACAGTAATACAGACCCAAAATGGTGGAATATTGGTGTTAGAATTGAAGATGATATATTAATTACAAGTTCTGGTCCTGTAAATCTTTCTATTGATGCACCTAGAAGGTCAGATGAGATTGAAGTGATAATGGCTCAAGATAGTCCAATAAACCAATTAGTACTACCCGATATAAATAATTAATATTTTTGTATTAGATATTCTTTAAGCTCTGAGTAGCTTTTTATTGTCAGAGTAATTTTCTCTTTGTTCATTATTGATTTGATAGAATCTGGATATTCAATTTGTGAGTCTATACTATTCTCAACAGTATTTTTGAATTTAATCGGATGAGCTGTAGAAACAAATATACCATTACAGTTTCTTAAGTTGTTTTCTTGAAGATATTTTTTTAGTCCAAGGTATCCAATTGCAGTATGAGGATCTGCAATGTAGTTATTGTCTTGATATAATTGTCTAATACAATCCATTGTTGATTTGTCATCAAAACTATATCCGGAGATATTTTTCCTTATATTCTGTAAATCATTTTTAAATATCTTCTGAATTCTTATAAAGTTGCTTGGTTCAGAAACATCCATTGCATTGGAAATTGTACTTTTAGTTTTTAGTGGTTCATAAATCCCTTCTTTAATATACCTTGGAATAGTATCATTAATATTTGTAGATGCAACAAAATGCTCAACAGGAAGGCCCATTGACTTTGCCAAAATACCAGCACATATATTACCAAAATTACCACTTGGAACTGAGAAAATATTAGGATGATTATTTTCTATCCTTTTAGATGATAAAAAATAGTAAAACATTTGAGGTAGCCATCTTGCAACATTGATAGAATTAGCTGAGGTTAACGATACTTTGTTATTTATATCATAGTCATTAAATGCGTTTTTTACCATTGATTGGCATAAATCAAAATCACCTTCAACTTCAATTGCCTGAACGAAAGAACCATTTGTAGTAATTTGCTTTTCTTGGACTTCACTTATTTTACCCTTGGGATACAATATGCAGACATCAATATCTTTTGTACCAAGAAATCCATTTGCAACAGCTCCTCCAGTATCTCCAGATGTAGCCACTAAAACAGTGATTTTTTTTGAGCTATTATTATCTTTAAAATAATCTAAACATAATGCCATGAATTTTGCACCTACATCCTTAAATGCTAGGGTAGGTCCATGAAATAATTCTAAAGAATAAATTGAATTTTCAATTTCTTTTAAAGGAATTTCAAATGAAATTGTATTAGCTATAATATCTATTAATCTGTTTTTTGGTATTTCGTCTCCTATAAATTCTTTTATAACCTCATAGCAAAGCTCTATATCTTCAATTTCATTTAATGACTCTAATAATTTATTAGATAAACAAATCTCCTTTTCTGGAAAATAAAGACCTTTATCGGGAGCTAAACCATTTATTACAGCATTCCTAAAAGATGTTGGTGCTGAGTTATGATTTAAGCTAATGTATTTCATCTAATCTAATATTTTGATTCCTCTTGGATTTACTTTTGATATAAAGCTATCATAATCTATATTTACTTTATCTAGATGACTACATATATTTTTTTGAATAATTTTTGAAGTTTTACTATTGTTTGATAATGAAAATATAGAAGGACCTGATCCAGAAATACCACAAGACAAAGCACCAGATTCAGTTGATATCTTTTTGATTGATTCAAACTCTGGAATTAATATAGATCTATCAGGTTCTACAACTTCATCTACTACACTTCTTGACATTAGGTCAAAATCTTCTGAGTATAAACTACTTATAAAAGCACCTAAATTAGCAGATTGTTGTACCATCTTCTCAATTTTTACATTTTTTTTAACAACTCTTCTAGAATCTGAAGTCTTTATTTCAATATTTGGCCTGATAATTATTAATTCTAAAGACTTGGGAGAAGGAAGTTTAATAATATCTAGATCAGAAATAGATCTAACCAAAGTTATTCCACCTAAAATTATAGGTGCAACATTATCTGCATGATAGGATCCGCTAACAAAATTCTCACCTTCCATAGAGAACCTGACTAAATCTAAATTATCAAAATGTGAATTTAGAAGTTGATTAATAGCATAAACTGTACCGGCAGAACTTGAAGCAGAGCTTCCAATTCCACTTCCAGGCTTTATCCCTTTGTTTATAATTATTTTAAAACCAAAGTCTATGTCAATATTTTTTAACATAGCTTGAGCAGCAATTCCAGCAACATTTTCATCAATGTTATTGGATATATTATAATTATCTATAGATTCTATTTCTATACCCCTAGACATAGTTTTGTAAACTTCAATTTCATCACCTCTATTTTCAAGACAAACTCCAAGTACATCATATCCACATGATAAATTTGTAATACTACCTGGTGAAAAAACTTTGATTCTATCCATTTTCTTGACTTGCTTTGATAATATCAGCAAAAACTCCAGATGCAGTAAACTCTCCACCAGCACCTGCCCCTTTAACAACTAAAGGTGAGTCTTTATATCTTTCTGTGTGAAAAACTGTTATATTATCACTACCAACGAGATTATAAAATGGGTGATCAACTGAAACAGCTTCTAATCCAACACTAGCATTACCATTATCTAGTTTTGCAACAAACTTTAATCTACAGTTTTTTTCTTTAGCATCATTTAAGATTTTATTAAAATGGGCTTTGTTGCTTTTTAGAGATAAAATAAATTCATCATTAGAGGATGTGTTTATTGATTCATCTGGTAAGAAATGATTCTTTTTAACATCTTCATATTCAAGGTTAAATCCACTTTCTCTAGCAAGAATTAATATTTTTCTACATACATCAATACCACACAAATCAATTTTTGGGTCAGGTTCAGTATATCCAAGATCAACTGCTTTAGAAACAATATCATGGAAAGTGTTTTCTTCTTGGAAATTGTTAAAAATATAATTTAGTGTGCCAGATAAAACTGCTTCAATCTTCAAAACTTTATCTCCGGAATTAATTAAGTTTTTCAGAGTACTAATAACTGGTAGTGCAGCTCCAACATTTGTTTCATAAAAGAAAGGTGAATTATGTCTCATTGATAATTCTCTTAATTCTTTATATACATTTAGTGTGCCAGAGTTTGATATTTTATTACAAGTGATTATTCCAACCCCATTTTTTAAATAATCGTTATAGGTTAATGGTATTATTTCGCTAGCAGTATTGTCAACAAACAAGCTATTTCTTCTATTTAATTCAATAATAGTTTTTTGAAATAAATCCTTATCAGCTTTGGTATTAGAATTATCTAATAATTCGGACCAATTTTTAAGATCTATCTCCTCCTTAGATATCAACATTTTTTTTGAATTAGATATACCTAAAACTTTAAGATTTAATCCAAGATTTTTTGAAATAAAATCTTTTTGATTTTTAATTTGCTGAATTAAATAACCCCCAACATTACCAACACCAGTTATAAATATATGTATATCTCTTAAATCTTTCTCAAAGAAGCTTTCATGTAATGCATTTAAAGCTTTTTTTGCATTAGTTTCATCAATAATTATAGATATGTTTCTTTCTGAAGCACCTTGAGCAATTGCTCTTACATTAATGTTATTATTACCAAGTGAGCTAAATAACTTTCCGCTGATTCCTTTTTTACTTTTCATTTTATCTCCAACTATAGCTATATTAGCAAGATTTGACTCAATCTGAGATTCATTAATTCTTTTTTGAGATATTTCAAATTCAAATTCTTTATCAATTACTTGTTTGGCAAGTTGTGCATCATTTGAATTTATTGCAATACAAATTGAAAACTCAGATGAGGCTTGAGTAATCATTACAACATTTATTTGATTAGATGATAATGATTCAAAAAATCTTTTTGAAAATCCAGGAACTCCTACCATACCAGAACCTTCAAAATTTAAAATAGAGATATTTTCAATATGACTTATTCCTTTAACAATTTCATCATTATCAAGTTTTGTGGAATTTGAAATACATGTACCGTCTGCAGTTGGATCAAATGTATTTTTTATTAAAACAGGAATATTATCTTCGATTAAAGGTTGCAAAGTAGGGAAGTAAATAACTTTAGCCCCAAAGAATGAAAGTTCCATTGCTTCTTTGTAAGATAGAAATTCTATTGGAAACGCTTTTTTTACAATTTTTGGATTTGCACTAAATACACCACTGACATCAGTCCAAATTTCTAATACTTTTGCATTAAGATATTTAGCATAGATTGCTGCACTATAGTCTGAACCACCTCTTCCAAGATTTGAAGTTTCACCCTTCTCATTTGAGCAAATATATCCAGGTGCAATTATCAACTTAGATTTAATTAGACCTATTTTATTCTTAATTGAAATTGAAGTTTTAGTTAAATCTAAAACTTGATTATTATTAAAATTTTTAGTAAAAATTAAGTCTCTAGAATCAATATATGATATGTCAAATCCTTTCTGTTTAAGGATTTCATAAATAATATTACTCGACAAAATTTCACCAAGTGTTAAAACTTTTGAAATTGTTTTGTCGGTTACTTCGTCAATAGTTGATATGGCATCAAGAATATCTTCAAGCTCATTTAAATTTTGTTTTAGGAAACTTTTAAGTGAGCTTTGTTTATCTAAAACAGAAAGATTATCTATTACTTCAAGATGTCTTTGTTTAATCTCGTTAATTATTACATCAACTGATTTACCTTTTGAAACAATACACTTTTGTAGAAGGTTTGTTATACCCCCCAATGCAGAAACAATTACAACTAAAGGTTCATCATTATTCTTTAGAATTGATATTACGTTATTTATAGACTTAGAATTTGCGACTGATGTACCGCCAAATTTTAAAACTTTCAAGAAGCTATCTCTTTTTTGTTGATTAATAGTGTTAAATGATCATCTTTAGATTTGTGATCTACAAGTAATTTATCACCCTTTTTAATTTTATCAGAAACTAAATTCTCAGCAATTAAATCTTCAATGTATTTTTGAATCATTCTATTCAAAGGTCTAGCTCCATTTTTTTGATCAAATCCCTTTTCACAAATAAAGGACTTAGCTTTTGGAGAGACTGATAAATCATAACCTATCCCATAAACTCTTTCTTTTAATTTGCTTAACTCGATTTCAACAATTCTATTTATTTCTTTAATTGACAAGGAATTAAATATAATACAATCATCAATCCTATTTAGGAATTCTGGAGCAAATGTATTTTTAAGTGCTCTTTGAATAACTTTTTGTTCAACTATAGATGTTTGGTCTAATGATGATTTAGTCTCAAATCCAACACCAATACCAAAATCATTTATTTGCTTGACACCAATATTTGAGGTCATGATAATAATTGTATTTTGAAAATTAATCTTCCTACCAACACTGTCAGTTAAAAAACCATCATCAAGGATTTGAAGTAACATACCATAAATATCAGGATGTCCTTTTTCAATTTCATCAAAAAGAACAACTGAGTATGGTCTTCTTTTGACTTTTTCAGTTAGCTGGCCACCTTCTTCGTATCCAACATAGCCTGGAGGTGCACCAATAAGTCTTGAAACTGAAAATTTCTCCATATACTCACTCATATCAATTCTTATGAGGTTTTCCTCAGATTCAAAAATCTCTGATGCTAATACTTTTGCAAGTTGAGTCTTTCCAACTCCAGTTTGACCTAGGAAAATAAACGAACCAATAGGTCTATTAGGAGAGTTCAAACCGGCTCTGTTTCTTTGGATAGATTTAACAACTTTAGAAACAGCTTCATCTTGTCCTATAATTTTATCCTTTATAATTTTTTCAAGTTTTGAAAGCTTATTTCTTTCAGTAGATAAGATCTTATTTACAGGAATATTAGTCATCATTGATACTACATCAGCAATTTGATCTTCATCAACTGTCACTCTGTTTAGTTTTGAGTCCTCATGCCACCTGTTTTGAGCTTCAACTAACTTTTTCTCAACTCTTTTTTCATCATCTCTTAATTTAGCTGCTTCTTCGTATTTCTGTTTTTTGACAACTGAATTTTTTAGTTCTCTTACATCCTCAAGTTGCTTTTCCATCAATACAACTTCTTCTGGCACATCCATATTGTTAATATGAGCTCTTGAACCAGCTTCATCTAGAGCATCAATAGCCTTATCAGGAAGAAATCTATCAGTTATATATCTTTGAGATAACTCAACACAAGCAATAAGAGCTTCATCAGTATAGTTAACGTTATGGTGAGACTCATATTTATCTTTAATATTTCTTAATATTTCAACAGTTTCATCTTTACTTGTTTCTTCAACAAGAATTTTTTGAAATCTTCTCTCTAGTGCTCCATCCTTTTCGATGTGCTGACTGTATTCATTCAATGTTGTTGCACCAATACATTGAATTTCACCTCTAGCAAGAGCCGGTTTAAACATGTTTGAAGCATCAAGACTACCAGTTGCACCACCTGCACCAACAATAGTATGAATCTCATCAATAAATAATATTATATCTCTGTTTTTTTCAAGCTCATTCATAACAGCTTTCATCCTTTCCTCAAATTGACCCCTATATTTTGTACCAGCAACTAAACTTGCTAGATCAAGAGTTATAACTCTTTTCCCGTATAGGACTCTAGAAACTTTTTTCTGTATAATTCTTAACGCAAGCCCTTCTGCAATAGCAGATTTACCAACTCCAGGTTCACCTATTAGAAGTGGATTATTCTTTTTTCGTCTACTTAAAATTTGAGATACTCTTTGAATCTCTTTATCTCTTCCTATGACAGGATCTAAATTATTTTTTTCTGCTAGAGCTGTAATATCTCTACCAAAGTTATCTAGCACTGGAGTTTTTGTATTTGATGGTGACTTAGTCTTTTGAGTTGATGAAAATGGATTATTAGAAGCTTCGTCAGAATCGTCTTTTTCATCTGGGAATGAAGAAGAAGAAGGATATTCAATTATATCATCTGATCCTGTTTCATTAATCATAGCTTTAAACTTCTCTTTTACATTATCATAACTTATGTCCATTTTGTTAAGAATTTTAGTTAATGGATCATTGTCATTTCTAAGAATGCACAAAAGTAAATGGGCAGTATTAATGTTTGTGCTTTGAAATAATTTGGCTTCTAAGAAAGTAGTTTTTAAAGCTCTTTCAGCTTGCCTAGTTAAGTGAAGGTTTCTCTTCTCATTAAGTCTTAACGATGAACTATCAATAATTGCAGGATTAAGAATTTCAATTTTCTTTCTTAACTCATCAAGATTTATATCAATTGAGTTCAAAATTGATATAGCTTTACCTCCGCCATCCCTTAAAATTCCAAGTAAAAGGTGCTCAGTGCCGATCTGTTTATGACCCAATCTAAGAGCCTCTTCTTTACTGTAAGAAATAACATCTTTTACTCTTGAAGAAAAATTATCATCCATTTCACTTACATTTTAAGACTAAAATATGCCATTAATATAAATTAACAAAGAAAATACTTATACTAATTGCTTATTTTAAGATAAAACTTTTCAATTGATATTGTTAATAAATAATGCTTTTTTATACATTAAATTTAAGCTAAAATATAGGCATTTATTTATTTTAGCAATTATATACTAATCTATGGAAAAAGAAAAACTTATCCCTATAAAAATTGAGGATGAAATGAAGTCAGCCTACATCGATTATTCGATGTCGGTTATTGTATCTAGGGCATTACCAGACGTTAGAGACGGATTAAAACCAGTTCACAGGAGAGTTCTTTTTGGAATGAATGAAATGGGTGTAAGATCTTCATCATCATATAAAAAATCTGCAAGAATAGTTGGAGATGTTATGGGTAAATATCATCCACATGGAGATAGTTCAGTTTATGACACAATGGTAAGAATGGCTCAAGAATGGAGTCTAAGATATATTTTAGTTGATGGTCAAGGTAATTTTGGCTCTGTAGATGGCGACAGTCCTGCAGCAATGAGGTATACTGAAGCAAGAATGCAAAAAATTTCTGAAGATCTTCTTTCAGATATTGATAAAGAAACTGTTGACTTTCAATTAAACTTTGATGATACAATTATGGAACCTACAGTTCTCCCAACTAGAGTTCCAGCTTTGTTAATAAATGGTGCTTCTGGAATAGCAGTTGGAATGGCTACAAATATGCCTCCTCATAATCTATCTGAAGTTATTGATGGTATTACCCAATATATAGAAAATAATGATATAACAATTGATGAATTAATTCAGTATATAAAGGCACCAGATTTTCCAACCGGAGGAACTATTTATGGTTATGATGGAGTCAAAGAAGCTTTTCACACTGGAAAAGGTAGAGTAGTCATGAGAGGTAAGGCTTTGATTGAAAATGTTAATGATAGAGAATGTATAATTGTTTCAGAGATTCCATATTTAGTTAACAAAGCTGAAATGATAAAAAAAACAGCCGAATTAATTAATGATGGAAAGATTGAGGGCATTTCAACTATTCGAGATGAATCAGATAGAAAAGGAATGCGAATAGTATACGTTTTAAAGAGGGATGCTATTCCAAATATAGTTTTAAATAAACTATATAAATTCACTCAACTTCAATCATCTTTTAGTGTTAATAATGTTGCATTAGTTAATGGAAGACCTCAGCTTTTGAATCTCAAGGATTTGATTCATCATTTTGTAGATCACAGACATGATGTAGTTGTAAAAAGGACAACATTTGAACTTAATAAAGCTGAAGAAAGATCTCATATTCTAGAAGGTCTTATAGTAGCCAGTGATAATATTGATGATGTAATAAGTTTAATAAAAGAATCATCAAATGCTGAAGAAGCAAGAATTAAATTAGAAAAAAAATATAAACTTTCTGAAACTCAAGCAAAAGCAATTATTGAAATGAGATTGCGTCAACTAACTGGTCTTGAGCAAAGTAAACTTAGAGAAGAGTACGATGATCTTCAAAAAACTATCAAAGATTACAAAGAATTACTCGATAGTAAACCTTTGAGAATGAGATTAATTAAAGAAGAATTATACGAAATTAAAGAAAAGTACGGTGATGAAAGAAGATCTGTTGTTGAGTATGCTGGAGGAGATTTTAGGGTAGAGGATATTATTCCAAATGAGAAGGTTGTTATTACAATATCACATGCCGGTTATATTAAAAGAACACCATTAAGTGAGTATAAGACTCAAAATAGAGGTGGAGTTGGCCAAAAAGCTACTAAGACTCGTGATGAGGACTTTCTTGAAAATCTATTTGTTGGTACAAATCATCAATATATGTTGTTTTTTACTCAGAAGGGTAAATGTTTTTGGATGAGAGTTTATGAAATCCCTGAGGGTTCAAAAAATTCTAAAGGTAGAGCTATCCAAAACTTAATCAATATTGAGCAAGATGACAAGGTTAAAGCCTTTATATGTACACAAGATTTAAAAGACGAGGATTATGTAAATAGTCACTATGTAATAATGGCTACTAAAATGGGACAGGTAAAAAAGACTTCTCTTGAACAATATTCAAGGCCTAGATCCAATGGTATTAATGCAATTACAATAAAAGACGAAGATGAATTATTAGAAGCAAAACTAACAAATGGCAATAGCCAGATAATGTTAGCTGTGAAATCTGGAAAAGCAATTAGGTTTGAGGAAAATAAGACAAGGCCTATGGGAAGAAATGCGTCTGGTGTTAGAGGTATTAGATTGAAAGACAAAAAAGATGAAGTTGTTGGAATGGTATCAGTCAATGACATGGATGCAAATATTCTTGTTGTATCTGAGAATGGATATGGAAAAAGATCCTCTCTTGAGGATTATAGATTAACTAACAGAGGTGGTAAGGGTGTAAAAACAATATCTATTACAGAAAAAACTGGTAAATTAGTAACCTTAAAAAGTGTCTCGGACAATGATGACCTAATGATTATAAATAAGTCTGGTATTGCTATAAGAATGCAAGTAGAAGATCTAAGAGTAATGGGGAGAGCTACACAAGGAGTAAAATTGATAAGTATCAAAGAAGGTGATAGTATTGCAGCGGTAGCTAAGGTAATGAAAGACGAGGAAGAAATCGAAGATGTAGGGGATATTGAATTTACAGGAGACACAATTGAATAATTGAATAAATCATAAATAATGAAAAAAATAATTATATACATGTTACTCCTTTTTATGTCATTTTCATATAGTCAAAAAAAGGAATTGCGAAATGCTGATAAATTTTATGCATCTGGTGAATATTCATCAGCTCTAGACTTGTTAGATTCTTCAAAAAGTCTATTTGATTCAAGTGATGATAAAATTAAATCTCAGGTTATGTTTTTATATGGAAAAATTCATACTTCTATGGAGGATTTTAGCCTAGCAATTAAAGCATTTGAGATGTCAAAAAGTTTGGGAACCACTAACGAAATTCTAAATCCAGAATTATCTAAACTTGAAAATGCTATTATAACAAGTGCTGTTGGAGATAATGAGACAGAAAATTTTTCAGAGGCTGCAAAAAAACTTAAAATGGCATACGATATAAATCCTGACATGAATCAGCAATATCTCTATTATGCTGCTTCATCTGCAGTTAACTCTATGGATTATAATCTTGCGCTTGAGTATTACTTAATGTTATCAGATATTAAATATGACGGAATTGAAACTAAATATTATATTACTGAAGTAGAATCAGGAAATGAAATTGAAATTAATTCTGAAACTGAATTTAACTTATTACAAAAATCTAAAGATTACTCAGATCCAAGAGAAGAAGAAACTGAATCTAAACTCCCAGAAATTGTTAAAAATATTGCATTAATTTATAAAGAGTTGGGAGAAAATGATAAAGCTCTTGCTGCTATTGAAGATGCTAGATTATCAAATCCTGATGATGTAGGACTTATAATCACTGCTGCAAATATATATTTTGAATTAGACGATAAAGAAGCTTTTAAATTAACTATGGCAGAGGCAATTGAAAAGGATCCTAATAATGCAGTTCTTTATTATAATTTAGGTGTTGTAAGTGGTGAATTAGGTGAAAAGGATGCCGCAGTTTCTTACTATGAAAAATCTATTGAATTAGATCCCAGTAATGAGAATAGTTATCTTAATCTAGTAGCTCTTATTCTTGATGGCGAACAGAATATTGTCAATGAGATGAATAACTTAGGAACATCAAGAACTGATAATCTAAGATATGATGAGCTAAAAAAACTTAGAGAGGACCTATACAGAAAATGTGTCCCTATTTTAAAGGATTTAATTGCTATTAACAATAATGTTGAGGCTATAAGAACCTTAATGAATATTTATGGAACCTTGGGTGATAATTCTGGCTATGTTGAAATGAGAGATTTATTAGATCAACAAGAATAATTTATTCTTTCTCAGGTCGTTTTTTTAGCTAAATTTGTAAATCTTTTTGGAGAGGTGCCAGAGTGGTAATGGAGCAGATTGCTAATCTGTCAACGTGTAAACGTTGCCTGGGTTCGAATCCCAGTCTCTCCGCATAATGGTCGCGTAGCTCAGCTGGATAGAGCATCTGCCTTCTAAGCAGACGGTCATAGGTTCGAATCCTATCGCGATCACTCTAATTTTAAGATTGTTTAAAGCTAATACTAACTTTGAACAATCTTTTTTTTATTTTAATTTAATAGTAATTAAATGTTGATAAAGAAACTAGTAATATTCATATTTGATTTAGTATTTTAACAGAATAGATGGATTACTCGCCTAATAAAATAAATATATGGATGCTTATGAAACTTCCAGCAGCTTGGCTAAGCGGAGTCAGACTAACCTTAATTAATGATTCTAAATGTGAAGTAAAAGTTAGATTTAGATGGATTAACCAGAATCCTTATAGATCAATGTTTTGGGCAGTTCAAGGAATGGCAGCGGAGCTTACTACAGGTATGTTATTAACAAAGTTTATTAAAGACTCCAATGCTAATATCTCGATGCTTCTTGTAGGAAATAAATCAAAATTTTATAAAAAGGCAGTTGGTAAAATAACTTTTACTTGTGAGGAGGGTAAAAATGCAAAAAAACTAATTAATTCAACAATTCAAAATATTACTTCAAAAGCTTGGTTTAAAGCTATGGGTTATGATGAGACTGGAAATCTAGTTTCAGAATTCGATTTTGAATGGTCATGTAAAAAAAGAAAAAATGAATAAGAATTTTTATAAAGATTTAAATATACCTGTAATAGCAGCTCCTCTTTTTTTGATCTCTGGGCCAAGGCTCGTAATTGAGTGTTGTAAAAACGGAATAGTTGGAACTTTTCCAGCTTTAAATCAAAGAACATCAGAAGGTTTTGAAAATTGGATTATCCAAATAAAAGATGAACTGGCTGATTATAAGGAAAAGACCGGTATAAAGCCTGCACCATTTGGTGTAAACCTAATTGTTCATCCCTCCAACATCAGGATTAAAGCTGATCTAGATATTTGTGTAAAGCATAAAGTTCCTATTATTGTAACTTCTTTAGGTGCAGTTCCTGATATTGTTAATGCAATTCATAGTTATGGTGGATTAGTTTATCATGATATTATAAAGAAAAGACATGCTGAAAAAGCTGCTGAAGCTAATGTCGATGGTTTAGTTCTTGTTACTGCAGGTGCTGGTGGACATGCAGGTTTAAAAAATCCTATGGCTATGATATCGTTAATTAGAGAATTTTTTAAGAAAACGATTATACTTTCGGGTTGTATATCAAATGGAAGAGATATTGCATCAGCCCTTCAAATGGGTGCTGATATTGCATATATGGGTACAAGATTTATTAATACAAAAGAGAGTCTTGCAGAACAGGCCTATAAAGATATGATTATTAACTCTTCAGCAGAGGATATAGTCTATACTGCTGCGGTCTCAGGTGTTCACGCTAATTTCTTAAGACCAAGTCTTGAAGCAATGGGTGTAACTGAGGAAGTATGGAATGACTCAAAAAAAATTGACTTTGGTAAAGATATGGCTGAGGCTGAAGCTAAGGCATGGAAAACAATATGGTCTGCTGGTCATGGTGTTAGCTCTATAAATGATAATCCAAGTGTTAAAGATTTGGTTACTAAATTAAAAGATGATTTCATTAACTCTCTTAAATCTAATTATAGTAATCTTAATTATCTAAATAATCAATTTTGAGTTCAATGATTGAGATTATTACGACAGGGGGTACTATTGATAAAGTTTACTTTGACAAAAACAGTAATTATCAAGTAGGTGATCCATTTATTGTAGATTTGTTAACCAAAATGAATGTAAATGTTGATTACCAAATAAGTCCTTTAATGAAGGTTGATAGTTTAGATATGAATGATTCTGATCGAAAAAAGATTTTTAATCATATAGCTAAATCAAACTTTAATAAGATATTGATTACTCATGGCACTGATACAATTGTTGATACTGCTACTTATCTTAATCAACAAAAAAATAAAACAATTGTATTAACAGGCTCTCTTAAACCTGCACTTTTTGTTGATAACGATGCAATATTTAATATTGGCTGTGCATTTACAGCAGTACAGACTTTAGGCAAAGGAGTATATGTAATTATGAATGGACAAATATTTGAACCCAGTAATTGTAGAAAAAATAAGGATAAAAATATTTTTGAAAAAATTAAGTAATAATAGACCTCAAAATAGACAATCCAAAAATAGCTGCTGTCTCAGATCTAAGTCTGTTCTTACCAAATGATACTTCAGTAATATTATTATTTTTAGCTTCCTGAATCTCATCATCTGAAAATCCACCCTCAGGACCTATAATAAGACAAACTTTATTTGAGTTTACAAACTTTTCTTTTAAAATATTTTTTGTCTTAAGATTTGCCATTATCTTTTGATCTTTATTGTTTTTTAAAAAATCAGAAAATTTCTCGGTATTATTAATTTTAGGTTTAAATACTTGATTAGACTGCTTTAGGGAGCTAATAGTAATTCTTTCAAGCCTTTCATGATTTACTTTCTTTTTTTCTGAATGTTTAGTTATAATTGGAGTTATTTCCCTAACACCAATCTCTGTAGCCTTTTCTACAAACCATTCAAATCTAGACTGATTTTTTAGAGGAGAAATAGCAATATGAATAGATGCTTTTTCAGGATTTTGCTTGGATAACTTTTTAATTTTAACTTTAACTTTTTTTCCTTTTTCAATTATCATACATTCTGCTAAAAGCCCATTTCCATTAGTAAAATTAATTATATCTCCTATATCTCTCCTATATGTCTTTAATATATGTTTGCTGTCATTTTCATTGACTATTATTTCATTATCTGTTTCGCTAAAATTTGAAAAAAATAAATTCATTAGAAACTATATCTTGGTAGAGGTGTAGATTTTAAATCTGATATTTCAGATGTAGAATACTTTAAATAACCTACAATCCCAATCATAGCAGCATTATCTGTAGTATACTGAAGCTCAGGAATAAAGATTTTCCAATTATTTTCTTTTAACTCATCATCTAATCTGCTTTTAAGATAACTGTTAGCAGATACACCACCTCCAAATACAATTGAGTAAAGATTATTCTCTTTGGCTAAAAATTTGACTTTATTTAATAAGTTATCTACTAAGTTTTTTTGAATTGAAGCGCATATGTCATGTAAATTCTCATCTATAAAATTCTTATTCTTATTTATATTATTGTGGACAAAATTGATAAAAGCTGTCTTAGTTCCACTATAACTTATGTTCCCACCTTCAACCTTAGGCAAAGGAAAAATAAACTTAAGTTCGTCTCCCATTTTTGATAATTTATCAATTTCTGGTCCAGCAGGGTAGTCTAGTCCTATTTTTTTTCCACATTTATCAAAAGCTTCTCCAATTGCGTCATCTAATGTCTCTCCAAGAATCTTCATTTTAAAATAATCTTCGACTAAAATGAATTGCGTATGACCTCCCGATATTGTTACTCCAAGAAAAGGAAAATCTGGATTCTTTTTACCATTATTAATAAAATTAGATAATATATGTGCTTGCATATGGTTAACCTCAATTACAGGAACTCTAAGGGAAACTCCTAATGATTTTGCAAATTCAGTTCCAACAATAAGAGAGCCCATTAAGCCTGGGCCCCTTGTGAAGGCTATTACTGATATTTCATTTAAAGAAATACCAGATTCTTTAATAGCTGATTCAACAACTGGTATTATGTTTGATAAATGAGCCCTTGACGCTAATTCAGGTACCACTCCTCCATATTTTTTATGTACAGATTGGTTAGCAATTTTATTTGACAAAACTATATCATTTTTTAAAACTGCTGCTGATGTATCGTCGCAAGAAGATTCAATACCTAATATATAAATATCTTTATTTGACATTACTATCTTTGTAATACAAATTTAATCAGAATAGTCATTAAGAATCTAAAAAAAATATTTTTAATAACCCTTGTGTTTGGGGTAATGCTAATAGCTTCATTATTTGTGGCTATCAATACCTCCGGAGTCCAGAATTATCTTAAGCAAAGTTTTATAGATTATATAAACATTAATACTGATAACTATTTACAAATTGAAGATTCATCATTTAATTATAAGGGTGAAGTTGTTTTTAATAAAATTTCATTATCAAATAAAGAATCTGACACTATATTTTTTATTGAGACTTTAAGAACTAATTTTTTTCCCCTGATTTCAGATTTAACTTTGAATAATTCTCTAAACATTGAAGGTCTTGATTTATCAATTGATCTTACAAACAATTTATCAAACAAGTTTGATGATGAATTTGAAGAAATAATAGGTAATATATTCTTTGATAGAGTTAATATATTAAACTCAAGTGTTAAGTTAATCATTGATTCAGTTCAAAATAATATTACAATTGATAAGCTGAATGCACATGAAATTAATAATGTTGATGGTCTATTTGTTAAACTAAATAGTTTTGCTGGTAATGTAAATGATTTAAAAATTGATGAGTTTAATTCAGAGATGAGCTATCGTGATGGTTTAATAAACTTTTCAAATTCTAATCTAGTATTTGCTGATCAATTTATAAAAGGGAATATAAATTTTCAATTAGATGATCAAAATAAGCTTAGTAATTTTGAAGAATCTAATATAGAATTTAGCCTAAATGCAAATAATTTTAAATTTTTAGATAAAAGTATATTAGATAAACCTATTATTCAAGGAGAAATAATATTTAAAGGATTAAAAGAAAATATTATCCTTGAAAAATTGAATTTAAAAACAGAAATATTAGAATTTAAATCTAGTGGATATTTAAGAGATATATTGACAAACGATTATGAGATTTCTATAGATTTATTTGATATTGATATTAATGAAGAAGATGTAAGTAAAAAATTAAATTTAGATCAACAGTTTAATCTTCCATTACTTGATGGAAATATTATCTTAACTGATGGGCTTATAACTTATACTTTTTCTCAAAAAAATATTTATGAATCTACTGCCTATATAAGTGGAATAGGACTATTAAAAGGTGAGACTTCGTTTGACTTTAATATTATTTTAGATCTTGTAAAAGATGATGATTTATTAGGCTCTCTTAATCTAGATAAATTAAAATTGGATTCAAGATTTAGAATAATATCAGATCAACAACTAATCTTAAATGGAGATATCAAGATTATTGAGAATAATAATGCTACAAATATTGATTTTAATAGTAGTATTGTAAATAATAACCTATCATCAAGACTTGGATTAGTAAAAGAAAACTTAAGACTTGACTTAGAAATTTATGGTAATCTACTAAACAAAAGATTGAATGCATCTGGTAAAATATCTCAAGAAACTATTCTTTTAAACAGTATAAATAATATTAGTGCTGATACTAATATTGAAATTGACTTTTCAGATGAAAAGTATGTTAAATCTAACATAAAATTAAAAGAAATTAGAATAGATACATCCAATGATAAAATATATTTAACCGAACTTAGTGAAATAAATGAAATTCTAGACTACGCTTTCATAGATGCTAATAAAAAATATGATTTTAGCCTTCAATTGAATGACAAAAAACTTTACCTCGAATCTAATCTTGGCTCTAATATTTTAATCAATGGTTTTTATAATAATGAGAATGATGTTGATATAAGTTTTGAACTTTCAAATTTATTTATTCAAAACTTCTTTGAAATAAATAAAAACCCAGTTTCTGGTAATATTGAGTCTAAAATAAACATAAACAGAAGCGAGACAAATAGAATACTTAATATAAGTACTAAGATAAAAGATATTAATATCAAAGAACATGAAATAGGTAATTTAGAAGTTAATGCTTTTGGAAATACAGATTTTAACTCATACTCAGTCGATTTAAAATTATTAAAAAACAAAAATATTACTCTTGAGTCCAAAGGAACAGTTATTGCGATAAATGAAAAACCAAATTTAGACTTAGATTTAAATTTTAATGATTTTGATATATCATTTATTGAAAAAATTGGCTCAAATACTTTAAAAGAAATCTCTAGTTCAATTACTGGACAAGTTAATCTATGGGGTGCATATGATAATATTCAACATAATGGAAACTTAGTATTAAATAAGTCAAAATTATTTATTCCATATTTAAATATTGAATACTTAATAGATGATAACTCATTACTAACTCTTTATAATCAGAATATTGAGTTTAATGATGTTTCAATAAGTCATAATGAATCAAATTCTTCCTCTTCTTTAAATGGAAAAATAACCCATTCAGATTATAAGGATTGGAATTTAAGCTTAGTCTTTCAATCAGATAGATTATTTATTTTAAACAAGGAGTTTAATGAAGGTGAAAATTTTTTTGGCAAGGCATATATTGATGGGAAAATTTCAATTACAGGTCCAACTGATCAAGTTACTATTGATATAGATGCAATAACAAAACCTGGAACATACATAACTATACCAAAAACAAATAACTATTCAATTGATAATTTCTCTTTTATAGAATTTAATGACTTAAATAATTCAAATTTATCTAATAATAATAAATTATTTGAAGATGCCAGTCAATTTAATAACAAAACTGTTGATTTAAATATTAACCTTGAAATTGATAATAATGCTAAAGTAGATATAACTATAGATCAGGAAACAGGTAGCTTCATAAGTGGAACTGGAAATGGTAATCTATTTATGGAAATAGATTCTGATGGAAAATTTAATATTTATGGAGATTATACAACTACTGAGGGGGAATATAATTTTAAAGACCTTGCTTTAATTGATAAAAAATTTAAATTAAAGGACGGTGGAACAATTATATTCGATGGAGAGCCTCTTGGAGCACAAATGAATTTGCTGGCAATTTATGAAGTCCCTGGTGGTTCTAATCCAGCCTTACTTTTAGACAATCCCAATTTTAATAAAAAAATTCCAACTGATGTTGAAATTAAGCTTACAGGAAATTTAACAAAACCTAATAATCCCGATTTTGACATATATTTTCCAAATACTAGTAGCACTGTAACCTCAGCAATTAATTATAAATTAAATGATCCTGAGATAAGACAACTTCAAGCTATCTCTCTTTTGACTCAGGGAATTTTTATAAATGAAGTTAGTGTTTCTATTGAGGGATTAACAAATAATATATATGAGAAGATATCTGATATCTTTAGTGATTTATTAGGGGGTTCACAGGGCCCACTTAAAGTTGGTTTAAATTATTTACAAGGAGATAAAAGCGATATACTTGATATTAAAACAGAGGATAGATTTGGAGTTACTCTATCTACTGAAATTAGTGATAAGATACTTTTCAATGGTAAAATTGGAGTTCCAATAGGTGGAATCGAAGAAACTCTAATTATTGGAGATGTTCAAATTGACTTTATTTTAAATGAGGATGGTTCTCTTAAGGCCAAAGTTTTTAATAGAGAAAATGAATTTAGGTATATTGGTGATAAGCTAGGTTATACTCAAGGTGTTGGCTTATCATATCAAGTTGATTTTCAAACTTTTCGAGATTTACTTTCTAAACTTGTTCAAAAAAACAAGTAATCTGTTTTTAAAAATTAATGATCGTTTTACAATAATAGATTTTTATCAGTAAATTTGTGCAACTTTAGCTAAAATTGATTAATAAATTAAAAAAAATAGGGGTATTAACATCAGGAGGTGATTCTCCTGGAATGAATGCTGCTGTTAGAGCAGTTGTTAGATCTGCTGAATTTCACAAAATAGATTGTTTTGGTATTTATAAAGGCTTTGAAGGATTAATATCCGATGATATAAAAAAACTCAACGCAAGATCAGTTAAAAACATTATCAATAAAGGTGGTACTATCCTAAAATCTGCCAGGTGTCTTGAATTTAGAACTAAAGAGGGTAGAGTAAAAGCAAAACAAACTTTAGATAAATATGGAATAGATTCTTTAATAATAATTGGAGGAAATGGTTCACTTGAAGGAGGTAAAGTTTTTGAAGAGGAGAATGGTATTAAAGTTATTGGAATTCCAGGTACTATAGACAACGACTTAGCTGGAACAAGCTTCTCTTTAGGGTATGATACTGCCCTCAACACAGCTATAGAGGCAATTGATAAAATTAGGGATACTGCTATTTCGCACAACAGACTTTTCTTTATAGAGGTTATGGGTAAAGGTTCAGGTCATATTGCTTTAAATGCTGGAATTGGTGCAGGTGCAGAAGAAATTTTAATCCCTCAGAAGAATATGGATCTGGATAGATTGCTTAAATCACTAAAACGTAGTGAAAAATCTGGAAAATCCTCAAGTATAATTGTTGTATCTGAAGGAGAAAAAATTGGAGACAATGTATTTAAATTTTCTTCTTATATAGAAAAAAACTTTCCACACTACGAAACCAGAGTTTCAATTCTTGGGCATATTCAAAGAGGAGGTTCTCCCTCATGTTTTGACAGAGTTCTAGCTTCAAGAATGGGTGTTTTTGCAGTTGACTGTTTATTAGAAAATAAAAGTAAAATAATGGTGGGTATAATCGACAATAAAATAGTCTCTGTCCCCATCGATATTGCCTTAAAAGGAGGCCAAGACATTGATGAAGACCTTATTAGGGTTAGTGATATAATTTCAATTTAATTTAAAAAAAAATGGCAATAAATATAGGTATTAACGGTTTTGGAAGAATAGGTAGACTGGTTTTTAGATCTGCTATTAACAATGATAGTTTTAATATTACATGTATTAATGATCTTTTAGATATAAATCACTTAGCATATCTACTAAAGTATGATTCAGTTCATGGAACTTTTGATGGCTCTATTGAAATAAATGATAATAAATTGATTGTTAATGGAAAGCCAATACAGATAACAGCTGAAAGAGATCCTGTTAATATTGATTGGTCTGGTATGAATACTGATATTGTAGCTGAGTGTACAGGTATTTTTACTACTATTGAAACTGCCTCTGCTCATTTAAATTCAGGTGCAAAGAAAGTTGTAATTTCTGCTCCAAGTGTAGACGCTCCTATGTTTGTAATGGGTGTTAATCATCTTGATGCAAAGCCTAATGATCTTATAGTATCCAATGCATCTTGTACAACTAATTGCTTAGCACCAATTGCTAAAGTTTTAAATGATAGTTTTGGAATAGAGGAAGGTCTAATGACAACTGTGCATGCAGCTACTGCTACACAGTTTACTGTTGATGGTCCATCAAAAAAAGATTTTAGAGGTGGTAGAAGCTCTCTTTTAAATATTATACCGAGTTCTACTGGAGCAGCTAAAGCAGTTACTAAAGTAATTCCGTCTTTAGAGGGAAAATTAACAGGTATGGCTTTTAGAATTCCCACTGCGAATGTTTCTGTAGTTGATCTTACAGTTAGATTATCTAAAAAGACAAGTTATGAGGAAATTAAAAAACACATGCTAGATGCATCAAAAAATGATCTTAATGGAATACTTGGTTATTGTGATGATCTAGTTGTTTCGCAAGATTTTATTGGGGATAAAAGAACATCTATTTTTGATGCTAACGCAGGTATGGAGCTAAACTCAAACTTTTTCAAAATAATCTCTTGGTATGATAATGAATGTGGCTATTCAAATAAGTTACTTGATTTATCTAAACATATCTTTTCAATATAAACTAAAATGATTTTAATAGTTGATAGTGGATCTACTAAAACCGACTGGATATCACTTGATAAAAATGGTGATGAATTGTTCTCAACTCAAACTCTTGGGTTAAACCCGCAAATGTTATCCAATGAAATACTAAACGAACGTATTAAAAATAACTTTGATATTTATAAAAATAGAAAAAATGTTAAAAAACTATTTTTTTATGGTGCTGGCTGTGGAGTTGAATCAACCCAGAACAGAATTTTAAATGTATTTAAGTCTATTTTTACAAATAGTGAGTTTGATATAAAAGAAGATACATATGCCGCTGTTTATTCTGTAGTTGATAAAGGAGTTCCTTCTATAGTAAATATTATTGGTACAGGTTCAAATTGTTCTTATTATGATGGTAAAAATGTAATTCAAAAAGTTCATTCTTTAGGGTATGTTTTAATGGATTATGCTAGTGGAAACTATTACGGAAAGTATCTGATAAGAGCATATTATTTTAATAAAATGCCTGAAAATCTTAGAGAAGAATTTGCTCAAAAATTTGATTTATCACCAAATACCATAAAGAATAAATTATACAGAGAAGAAAATCCAAATACTTACTTGGCTAGTTTTGCTCGTTTTTTAATTGAAAATAAATCCAATGAATATTTTAAAGAAATAATTTTTAAAGGTCTTGAAAGGTTTATTGATTATCAGATCCTCCAATATGACGATTTTAGCAAAGTTGATGTTCATTATGTAGGTTCTATTGGGTATTTCTTGAAAGATGAAATTATAAAAATTGGTAAAAAATATAATTTAAAGACTGGTAAGTTTGTTAAAAGACCTATTGAAGGTCTAGTCGAATACCATAAAAAGAATATTCTTAAATAATTAATTTATTGCTATCATAGATATCTCGACATTAACATTCATTGGTAATGTTTTTACTGCTATAGTTTCTCTAGCAGGTTCCATTCCACTTTCAAGGTAACTACCATAAATCTCATTTACATCATTGAAATATTTCATATCTGACAAAAATATTGTTGACTTTACTACATTTTTAAAGTCCATTTTAGCTTCAGCTAATATATTCTTTAAATTCTTCATTACTTGGTGAGTTTCATCTATTATAGAGTTATTATTTAAATTCATTGAGTCAGGATCTAATGCAATTTGACCAGAAATAAATAATATGTCATTTTTTAAAATAGCTTGGTTATAAGGACCTATTGGTGCTGGTGCATTTTTAGTATTGATTATTTTTTTCATTTATAAAGTTCTATCAGGTTCTGATCTTTTTTCATATTTAAGATCACTTAAAAGCCCAGATTTAATGCCTATGAAAAAATTCCATGATGCTCTGGGACTGAAAGGTACCCAAGAAAAATTCAATCTCCAACTATCTAAGTCTCTATCAAATCTAAGCTGAGTATATGTAAAACCTTTTTGTTTAAAATCATATCCAGATGAAACTCCAACTTTCCACTTTGGAGTAAGACTTAAATTTGAAGATATCATAAGGGAATTTGTTGAAAAATCATTTTGACCACTTGCATTGTTATATGTTAATGAATAAGCAAGATTTAGTGACCATGGTAATACATATCTATATTTTTCAAGGTTAATCTCTTCTTCTTCTTCTTCTTCTTCCATATATTGTCTAGAATTAGAAAAATCTTGAGATACACCAAACAAATCATCTGGTCTTCCACCACCAGATGTTGATTCATTTATTTGTTCATCTGATTGTCCTCTTTTAAAAGTATTATTATTTATTGAGTACTGGGTTGAAAGATTTGCACTGGTTAATCTAAGAAGCCCACCTCCATTCTTAACATTAAAAACGTTAATTCTTCGATTATTCTCATCTAACCCATATAGATCAAAAGTAGCCCCAGTATTCAATGCAAGTCCTTTTGCAAGATCTATAGTTCCAGTTACTCTTACAGGTGACCATTTAAACTCCTCAGCAGCAATATTATATCCAGTTGAAATATTTAAATTTTTTAATATGTTTACTTTTCTTAATTCAGTCTGTGTTGAATCTTTAGGTTTCACTTTGGCCTCCAATGTGTTTTGAATACTAATTCCAATACTACTAGAGTAATTCTTTCCAGGAACTCCGTATAAGCCACCCTGAAATCTGGTATATTCAGCTGTATTTCCATCAGCATCAATTATATAGGTGTCATAATACTCTTCAAAACTAGGATTGTTTGAGTAAGAAATACTTGGAGTAATAGTATGTCTAATTGATTGAACTTTATTCTTAGGTTTAAAATTTAAAATACCGTAAATTTTTGTTGTAACACTAGCGTTATAATTATATATTCCATATCTATCGAAACCAGAAATTGTATCCTTTACCACTCCTAAATCTTCATCATAATTGTTATACTTTATAGTCTTTCCGCTCCATACTTCCTTATAAGTACCTCCAACACTAACACTGAAATGTTTAAAAACCTTAAAGTTAGTAGTAAATGGAATATCATGTTGAACACCAGATTTAGCATTTTCAAACATTCCCTTTTTTAGAAGCAAATCATCAGCAAAGATTGCCCTATTTTCTGCTTTTGATGAATATTGAATATTTATATTTTGAAAAAATCCTTTTTTAGATCTACCTTTTCTTTCAAAAGGATAGAATCTTGCGGAATTTAAAGTCAAAGTAGGTAAAGTTAAATTTACTTGTTTAGACTGAGTATTTTGAGACATATTAGCGTTTAAACTAAGTCTTACGCCAGCAGAACCAGGAAAACTTTTAGAGTATGAAATAGACGAACTTAAATTATTATTTAAAAAATTTCCTGTGTTCAATTGATTAACAGATTGCCTAAAATAGTCGCTACTACCAAAATTCACAGATGCACTGAAGGTAGAGTTAGGTGATGATTTGGTATCTTTCGAGTGACTCCATCTCACATTATATACAGTAGATTTTCCATATCCAGGTAATCCTCTTTCTCCATTTATTAGATTCTCATATCTAATAGTGAAATTTCCATTGTATTTATATCTCTTTCTATATATTGAGCTAATATTTACTCCATAGCTTCCATTAGTATAATAATCTCCTAATAATGTAAGATCAAAAAATTCTGATATTGGAAGATAATATCCTCCATTTTGAAGCGAATATCCTCTTTCATTACTTTCATTAATATTTGGAATTATAAAGCCAGAATCTTTTGTTTGTTGAGATGGAAAATATGCAAAAGGAAGACCGATTGGAGTAGGTACATTCTTAACAAATAAATTAGTAAACCCAGTTACAATATTACCACCTGGGACTAATTTTCCTTTTCTAATTTTAAAATAATAATCAGCTTCTTCAGATTCGTCTCCAAGTAAATTTCCACCCGTTGTAACTTTTCCATCTTTCAAAAAATAAACTGAATCATTTTGTTTCTTGGTCAAAGAAGATAAAATATTCATTCCGTTCTCTTCTGATTTTGAATTCCAGATCAAAGCTTTTTGATTATCAAAATTATACTTAATGGAATCAGGATTAACGACATTTCCACCTTGTTTAAAAGTTGGATATTGACTTAAATTTCCATTTTTATCAGCAATTCGTCCTGCTGTAACAATATTTTCTTTGTAATCAAGAATTATAAGTCCAGAGGTTAACTCTATATCTTCATAAACAATTTTTGCTTTGTTATAAAGTATAATTTTATTGTTTCTTTGATCTATAGTTATAGAATCAGTTGCATCATATTTAATATTATCTAAAAGAAGAGGTTTTCTGTCTTGCTCGATAATATTAAGAGTATCTAATTCTTGAGGAGCACTTTGAGAATAAGCTACATTTAAACCAATTATAAATGAAACTATTAAAAAGGCTTTTAAGTTTTTTTTCAAGATTTAAAATTGAGTTATTAACAAGACACTAAGGTTAATCAAAATTAATCATAATTTTAATTATAATAATTTACTTGATGAATTCATTTAGGTTAACTCTTCTAGTTTTATTGCTATCTATTACAAACTTTATATTTTCTCAACAAAATATAAACTCTCAATTTACTGTTGTGGTTGATGCCGGTCATGGTGGTAAAGATCCTGGTAATACTGGAAATGGATTCTTAGAAAAGGAAATTGCATTAAGTATTGCCTTAAAACTTGGAAAGAAGTTAGAAGACAATGATATTAAAGTTGTATATACTAGAAAAAGTGATGTATTTGTTGATTTATTTGATAGAGCAAATATTGCCAATAGATCAAACGCTCAACTTTTTATTTCTATTCACTGTGATTCCCATACATCACAAGCATATGGAGCTGGAACATTTGTTCTTGGTCTTCACGCAAACCAAAGAAACTTTGAGATTGCAAAAAAAGAGAACTCTGTAATTTTCTTTGAAGATGATTATATCAATAAATATGAAGGTTTTGATCCAAATAACCCTGAGTCTGTAATTGGATTAACTTTAATGCAAGAGGAATACCTTGATCAAAGTATTGTTGCAGCATCATATATTCAAAATAGTTTTGTTGAAAAACTTAAGAGAAAGAACAGGACTGTTAAGCAAGCTGGTTTTATTGTACTTAAATACACTTATATGCCTAGTGTTCTAGTTGAAACAGGTTTTTTAACAAATAAGTCAGAGGGTGCTTACCTTAATTCTTTAAAAGGTCAGAATGAAATGGCAGATGCAATTTCCTCTGCTGTAATTGACTATAAAAATGATTTTTTTCAGAATTTATCAACAACTAGTTTAACAAACGATTTAAACGAATCAAAAATATTATATAGAGTTCAAATTGCAGCAAGTGCTAGACTTTTGGAACTTAAACCCTATAACTTTAGAGGATTGAAGTCAGTGGATGTAGTAAGGGATGGCAACTTGTATAAGTATTTATATGGAAAACACAACACTTTGGAAGATGCAAAAAAATCTCTTAATGATGCCAAAAAGAGCGGTTATCAATCTTCTTTTATTGTTAAATATGAAAATAATAAGCTAATTAGTTTAAATTGACATTGTTTCCGCACATTTAACTAACTAAATAATTCTTATTTTTACAAATATTAAACCTAAACTACCTTGAAATTATCTAAAGAAACCAAAGTTGCTTTTTTTGTATTAACCTCTATTCTTTTATTCATATTTGGGTTTAACTACTTAAAAGGTACATCTTTACTAGACAGGCAAAAAACTTTATTTGCTGTATATGATGAAGTAGATGGACTATTAGTTGGAGCTAATGTTATGATTAATGGTCTATCAATAGGTAATGTGACAGAATTGGATTTTCTTCCCAATTCCACAAAAATATTGGTTACAATAAAAGTTAAAGACAAATTAAATTTTTCTTCCAAAAGTACAGCCACTATATATGAAACTGGTGTTCTTGGTGGCCTTGCTATTTCAATTGAACCAATATTTGATAGACAATCAATTGCCCAGACTGGAGACACACTTAGTTCAAGTGTTAAACCTGGGTTAACTGAATTAATTAATAGACAAATTGAACCTCTTTCAAGACAGCTACAAAGTACAATTACTAGTGTTGACTCTATATTTACAGGTGCATCAAATGTTTTAAATTTAGAAACTCAAAAAAATATAAAAGAGTCTGTAGAAGTTTTAACTTCTGCCATAAATGCTATAAATAAATCTGCTTCTATAATTGAAAATACTCTGACTGAAAAAAATGATAAGATTAATAATACATTAGATAATATTGAATCAATTAGTGATAATCTCTCAAAAGTTACCCAAGATTTAAATGATTTTGGAATATCAAATTTTCTTACTGATTTAAAAGAATCTTCAGAAGTTATCAACTCTGTAATTCAAAATATAAACTCAGAGTCTTCTAGTCTTGGTAAATTAATAAATAAGGATGAATTTTATGAAAACCTGAATTCATCAATTATTAGTCTCAATAAGTTAATTGATGATATTAATGAAAATCCAAAAAAATACGTTCATTTTTCAATTTTTGGTAGAAAATAGATGATTAGCATTCTTCCCAATATAATCTTCTCATTAATCTTAACTTTTGCTGTAGGTTTCTTTATCAGAAATATTCAAAGGTTAATTAAGGTTATTAAGATGGGGAAACCAATTAATAGAACTGATAATCCAGCTAAAAGACTTTCTAATTTACTTCGCATCGCTCTTGGTCAGTCAAAGATGGTTGTAAAACCAGTATCTGGCTTTTTACATGTAATCGTTTATGTAGGTTTTATAATAATAAATATTGAATTACTTGAAATACTAATTGATGGAGTAACTGGATCACACAGGTTTTTTTCAAAATATTTCAATCCATTTTTTTATGATTTTTTAATCGCTTCCTTTGAAATTCTTGCATTATTAGTTTTAATCTCAGTTATTGTTTTTTGGACTAGAAGAAATATTATAAAGATTAAAAGATTTTTAAGCGCTGAAATGAAGGGTTGGCCAAAATTTGACGCAGATAATATTCTTTATTTTGAAGTTGTTTTAATGCTCTTATTCTTGTCAATGAATGCTACTGATCTAATCCTTCAATATCGTGGTTTTGATGGTTACAATAAGGCAGGATTTTTTCCTGTTTCATCATTTCTAGTTCCTATTTTTGATTCTCTTGATACCTCAACAGTATATTTATTTGAAAGAGTTTTTTGGTGGCTACACATATTAGGTATTCTTTTCTTTCTTAACTATTTATACTATTCTAAACATTTACATATTCTATTAGCATTTCCAAATACATACTTCTCAAACCTAGAAGAAAAAGGTAAGTTTAGCGTTCTTGAGTCAGTTAAAAATGAAGTTATGCTTATGTTCTATCCTGATAGAGCTTCTACTGAAACCAATCAAGTAGAAAAATTTGGTGCATCTGATGTTCTTGATCTAAACTGGGTTCAATTAATGAACGCATATTCATGTACAGAATGTGGAAGGTGTACTAGCGAATGTCCTGCAAATATGACTGGAAAAAAATTATCACCTAGAAAAATAATGATGGATACTAGAGATAGATTAGAAAAAATTTCTTTAAATATTTCACAAAATAAAGGAAAGTTTATAGATGATGGAGACAGGTTACTTGATAACTATATTTCAAAAGAAGAGCTTTGGGCATGTACTTCATGTAATGCATGTGTAGAGGTATGTCCAATAAACATTGATCCTTTATCTATAATTATGGATATGAGACAGTATTTAATAATGGAAGAATCATCCGCTCATCCAGATTTAAATAATATGATGAACAATATAGAAAACAATGGTGCTCCATGGCCATATAATCAATTAGATAGAGAACTATGGGTTCAAGAAACACAATAAAAATGAAAAAAGAAGAAGTAGAAAATTATTTACATCAAAAAATAGAGAAAGGTGAAACAGTTAGTCCAATCCTTCCCAAGGGTGTTAAAAATTATTTAATAGATATTGATGGAACTATATGTGATGATATTCCCAATGAAGAACCTGAAAGAATGGCAATAGCAAAATTATATCCAGATGCTCTTGAAACAATAAATAATTGGTATGATAAAGGTCATATTATATGTTTCTTTACTGCTAGAATTGAGTCTCATAGAGAAGTAACTGAAAAATGGTTAGAAGATAACGGATTTAAATATCATAGTTTACTAATGGGTAAACCCAGAGGTGGAAACTATCATTGGATAGATAACCATCTAGTAAAGGCCACTAGGTATAATGGAAAGTTTACTGATCTGGTAGAGAAAAAAGTAACAATTGAGGTCTTTGACGACGAAAAAACAAAATAATATAATATGAAAGTTCCTATTTTGTCAGAGCTTAAATCAAAAGGCAATAGCCCAGAGTATTTATTCTGGGTAGGATGTGCTGGTAGTTTTGATGATCGATCAAAAAAGGTAACTAAAGCTTTTGTAAAAATTTTAAATAAGGCAAATATATCTTATGCTATTCTCGGTAAAGAAGAATCTTGTACTGGAGATCCAGCAAAAAGAGCAGGTAATGAATTTTTATTTCAGATGAAAGCTATATCAAATATTGAAATTTTAAATTCTTATAATATTAAAAATATAATTACTACTTGCCCTCACTGTTTTAATACTATTAAAAATGAGTATCCTGAATTGGGAGGTAATTATAAAGTAATTCATCATACTACTTTTATTAATAATCTTATAAAAGAAAATAAAATTACAATTTCTGGTGGATACTATAAGGGTAAGAAAATAACTTATCATGATCCATGCTATCTGGGTAGAGCAAATGGTATATATGAAGCTCCAAGAGAAGTTATAAAAAAGCTCGATGCTGAGTTAGTTGAAATGAAAAGTTGTAAATCTAAATCTTTATGTTGTGGAGCTGGTGGTGCTCAAATGTTTAAAGAACCTGAGAAAGGTAATGAAGATATTAATATTAAAAGATCAGAAGAGGCTATAAATACAGATTCTGAAATAGTTGCTGTGAGCTGCCCTTTCTGTAACACTATGATGAATGATGGAATGACGGCTAAAGAAAAAAATATAGATGTTTTGGATATTGCGCAAATGATTGAAAAAGCAGAAGACTTATGAAAGTAGAATTTGATAAAATACCTGATGAATCAAGAATATGGATATATCAATCCAATTATGATTTTACTGAGTCTGACGTTAATGTTATTAATAGTAAATCTGACTTATTTCTCGATAATTGGATGGCTCACAATAAAGATCTTCAAGCATCATTTAAGATACTAAATAATCGATTTTTGGTTATTGCAGTTAATGAAAAATTTAATCCAATTGGAGGATGCTCTATTGATTATTCTATTCAGTTGATAAAAGATATTTCTAATACAATAAACAAGAACTTATTAGATAGGCTTATAGTTAATTATAGAATAGGTCCAATAATTAAATCAATTACTCTAAGAGATTTAAAAAACAATTTAAAAAATGGATCTATTTCATCAGAAACAGTTATATTCAACACAACGGTAGCCACTAAGAAAGAACTTTTAAATAATTTTGAAATAAAGCTAAGCTCTTCTTGGTTGTCGAAATTTATTTAGAAATGAAAAAACTTCTTTTACTCATAATTTTATTTAATTTTTCATTTATTTATTCTCAAGATATCTATTACGAGCTTCATAATAATAAGAAGCAGTGGGTAGATAGCGTATATAATTCTCTTTCACTTGAAGAAAAAATTGCTCAATTATTTATTAATTGGGTATCACCCGAACAGTCAGATTTTGAAGAAATTAAAAAACTAGTTGAAGTAAATAAAATAGGTGGATTAATATTTTCAATTGGAACAACAAAATCTCACTTAGAATGGTTAAACAAGTTCCAAGCAATTTCTAAAACACCTTTGTTAGTTGCAATGGATGCCGAATGGGGACCCTCACAAAGATTATCTGATGTTTTTGCTCATCCTTGGAACATGACACTTGGAGCTATACAAGATAATAATCTAATTAAAAATATATCAAAAAGAATGGCAGAGCAAAACAAGGCTCTTGGGATTAATTATAATTTTTCTCCCTCTGTTGATGTTAATAATAATTCAAAGAATCCAATCATTGGAAATAGATCTTTTGGTGAAGACCCTGAAAATGTCTATCAAAAAGCAAAAGCATACATAAATGGGCATAAAGAAGTAGGTGTATTTACATCAGTTAAACATTTTCCAGGTCATGGGGATACTGATAAAGATTCTCATAAGACACTTCCTGTAATTAATGGAAGTATAAAAAGACTTAATGAAGTTGAGTTATATCCTTTCAAGAAATTAATTGATGATGGTCTGGTAGAATCTGTTATGACAGCTCATCTTAGTGTTCCATCTTTAGATAAAAAATTTCCCTCTTCATTGTCAAAAAAAACAATTAATAATCTTCTCAGAGAAGAATATAAATTTAATGGTATAACAGTGACAGATGCACTTGACATGAAAGGTGTTCTTCAAGATCCTACTATAAACGTAGATCTTAGAGCTTTTGAAGTTGGAAATGACATAATATTGATGTCTACAGATGTTCCTAAAGGTATTAATCTAATTGCAGAGAAGTTAAAAAGTGGAAAGATTCCGATGATTAAATTAGCTGAATCAGTAAAAAAAATCTTATCTCTAAAAGCTAGATCTAATTTAGATGTTATAACAGAGATTTCCTCTAAAAATATTCTAGATAGAGTTAACACACCCAAAGATTCACTTTTGTATTCAAGAGCAATGGAATCAGCAATAACGCTAGTTAAAAATAACTCAAATTCTGTTCCTCTACTTAAAGATAAAAAATATCTACATGTTTCATTTGGAAATGAATCAACTTACTTTTTTAATAAACTAAAAAAATATATTGATGTTGATTCCCACAATTCAAAAGATTTTAGTTTGTTGTTTGAAAAAACAAAATATGATGGTATAATTATCTCCTACCAAGGTTCGAGTTCTAGTCCTTATGCCTCAAATATAATACCCAAAAATGTATCTGAAATTATAGAAAAAATTGGGAAGAATAATGCTGTAATTTTAAGTTTATTCCTTAACCCCTATAGCTTAAACTCTTTTGAAAAAATCGATGATTTCGATTCAATAGTTGTGGGTTATCAGAATAATATGATCTCTCAGGAAATTATGGCTGATTTATTGGTTGGTACCAGATCTTTTAAAGGAAAATTACCTGTTTCAAATAATTTTTATCCAGTAAATCATGGGATATCAATTGATAAGAAAAATATTCTTGGATATTCAAGGCCTTCATACGAGGGTTTTGATCCAAAAAAACTTTCATACCTTGACTCAATTGCAATATCTGCTATTGATTCAATGATGACTCCAGGAATTCAAATGCTGGTTTCAAAAAAAGGTAAAATTGTCTACAATAAAAGTTTTGGATATCATACATATGAAAAATTAAACAAACTAGAGAATTATCATGTATTTGATTTATCATCAATTACTAAAATTCTTGCAACTATGCCATTAGTTATTCAAGAATATGAATCTGGAAATCTTTCTTTAAATACAAATTTAAAGCAGCTTTTTCCAAAAAAAAAACTAGCTGATAAAGGAGAAATTACATTAAAAGAAATGTTGTCTCACTATGCTAGGTTAAAACCATGGATTCCATTTTATGAAGAAACTTTAAATAATAAAGAAAAACCAAAAACCAGATTTTACAAAAATAACTACAGATCTTCATTTTCAATACCTGTCACTGAAAATCTATATTTAAAAAAAAAATATGAGGAAAAAATATTTGAATCAATTGTAGAAAGTGATCTGATTGAAAAACTTGAATTTAAATACTCTGATCTTCCTTTCTATTTTTTAAAGTTCTGGTTTGAAGGTATGTATGATAAGCCACTTGACTTATTAGCAGAAGAAAGAATTTTTAATAATCTCGGATTGGAGAGAACAATGTTTAATCCATATAAAAGATTAAGTCTAGATGAAATTGTACCCTCTGAGGAAGACGATTTTTTCAGATATTCAAAACTACATGGTTATGTTCATGATGAGGGTGCAGCAATGCTTGGAGGTGTATCTGGACATGCCGGATTATTTTCTAATTCTTATGAAGTTGCAGTTATACTTCAAGCTATGATTCAAGGAGGCTCATATAATAATTATAGTCTTTTCAGGCCTGAGTCATTTGATATATTCAATAAATGTTATTACTGCGATTTTGATAATCGAAGTGGAGTGGGGTTTGATAAACCTCAAATTGAGGGAAATCACGGTTCAACTTTTGGTGAAGTTTCAATGAATAGTTTTGGTCACTATGGTTATACAGGTTCAATGGCTTGGGCTGATCCTGATGAAGAAATAATATTTGTGTTTCTTTCAAATAGAACTTTTCCAACTAGAGAAAATACATTACTCCAAAAAAGTAATATAAGAACAAGATCTCAGGAGATAGTATATAAATCTATATTTGATACAGAATGAAAATTGGAATAGTATGTTATCCTACATTTGGTGGTTCAGGAGTTATTGCAACTGAGCTTGGGATTGAATTATCAAAAAAAGGACATGAAATACATTTTATTACATATAGTCAACCTGTAAGATTAGATGCTTTATCAAAAAATCTTCATTACCATGAGGTAAATGTTCCTGACTATCCTCTCTTTAAATATGAGCCATATGAATTAGCTCTTTCAAGTAAATTATATGATGTAATTTCTAAGTACAAGATCGATGTTCTTCATGTACATTACGCAATTCCTCATGCATATGCAGCTTACATGGCAAAAAAGATACTCTACGTGAATGGTTATAAAATCCCTATAATTACAACTCTTCATGGCACCGACATAACTCTTGTTGGTAACCACCCATTTTATAAACCTGCGGTAACTTTTAGTATAAATAAATCAGACATTGTAACAAGTGTATCAAATAGTTTAAGAGATGATACTAGAGAGTTTTTTGGGATTGAACGAGATATTGAAGTAATACCAAACTTCATTGATATAGATAAATATGATAAAAAACATAATCTCTGTGAAAGAAATAAGATAGCTCATGGAGATGAACAAATAATAGTTCATATAAGTAATTTTAGACCATTAAAAAGAGTTGTTGATGTACTTAAAATTTTTGATAAAATTTCACAAAAAGTAAACTCTAAACTTATTATGGTTGGGGATGGTCCTGAAAAGAAAAAAGCAAAAGATTTTTTAAGACAAAACGATTTAAAAAATAAAGTAATTTTTCTTGGAAACACAAATGAAGTTGATGAGATTTTATGTTCATCAGATCTGTTCTTGCTACCTTCCGAAAAAGAGAGTTTTGGTCTTTCAGCTCTTGAGGCTATGGCGCTAAAAGTTCCTGTGATTTCCTCTAATGTTGGTGGACTTAAAGAGTTAAACATAAATGGTAATTCAGGCTTCACAAGTGATGTTGGTGATATAGATTCTATGTCAAATAATGCTATAAAGATTCTGTCCAATGAAAATTTAAAAAAGAAATTTAAGTCTCAGGCCTTTGAGAATGCAAAAAAGTACGATATCAAAAAAGTAATTCCTCTGTACGAGGATATTTATAAAAAAGCAATTAGTAAGTGTTAATTAGGGTTGTAAATTCTTTTAGCATCCTTATAAACTTGTTCTTTATCAAATACCATTTTCTTAGTTTCAAATTTAGAATATAAGTCCATTTGATCCGTATAATGTTCTGAGTCAGGATTATCAGAATTTCCGTAAGAAATAATACTTTCAAGAACTGGACCATTTTGATTGAACCTAACAAGTCCAATGTAGGACTCTCCTTGGGTTACTTTAAACTTTCCATCTTTATAAGGTCTTGATGACATAGCTGTTATAACATCAGGAAGTCCCCATATGGGAATCTCTTTATCCCCTCTAACTAGTTTTTGGAAGTCTCCAAGGGTAATATCAATTGATCCAAAATTATCAATTAAATATGCTTTAGTATCTGCTAATGCGGATAATAGTGTCTCTTTACTTACAGTATTATCATTTTTTTGTATTTCATTTCTATATTTCAATACAAGTTGATAATACAATATGCCATATATTCCTGCACCCTTGGAATCAATATCTGTCTTTCTATTCCATTTCTGAATTATATCTAGCATTTCAAATAAATCATTATCTCTATCAATTTTTAGCGTTTCTATAATACTTATATCCATGAAATTATAGTTAAACTTTGATGGAAATGAATTATCGTATTTAATGTCTTTAAAATCTTGATATGAAACTTTGTCATAACTCTCAATTAATTCAATTAATCTAGAGGATCTATTATTATCATATGTTTCATATCCCATTCTCTTGCTATAATTTTCTTCTTTAGGGTTTTCTTCAGCTGATGTTGATTTAAAAGGAGAGTGGTTAGCATCATATATAAATCCAGCTTTAGGTTGAATAACTTGAGGAAGCTCTTCTATATCGTAATATTCTGTCCATAAAGTTTTTTTAGTATCTCCGGGGACTATTCCTTTCCAATTGTAACCTTCAGCTCTTTTTGGAATTATTCCATTAGATATATAAAATATAGTATCATATCTATCTGCGTATCCAATATTAAATCCTGGAATTTGCTTCATCTTTAAATTATTATAGAATTCAGTAAAATTTTTAGATTTACCCATTCTCCACCACTGCTCTAGGGCTCTTATGTTAAAAAGTGTTGGAGTTCTAATTGAATAATACCCGGATTTATTTTTTAGTGTTGGACCATAAATACTTCTATAATATTTTCTATTTATATTAATAGGAATACCAAGGACTTTGATACTAATTTTAGCTTTTAATTTTTCTAAATTGTACTCCTCTCCATCAACAACATATTTTCTATTATTTTTCATTTTTAATTTAAATACATCAGTTTTATCAGGATAATTTACTGTATGAGACCACCCTAAGTTTTCATTTACTCCTATTAAAACATGGGGAGTTCCTGGATAAAGAGTTCCTATAATATTAGTACCCTCCTCGCTGTTTAAATGAACTTCATACCATGAAGTAGGTCCTTCAAGAGGTTGATGAGTATTAATTGCAAGGAAAGTTTCGCCATTATCAGTTTTATTACTATTCATAGCTATTACATTAGATCCTGCTAGATTTTGATTTAAAAATTCATCCTGTGTATCGTTGTTAATAATTCTCCCTGCCCAGTCTGCGCCCTGATTTGAAATAAAAAGTTGAAGTTGGCTATACATCATCATCATTTTAGGAGTAATTGGAAAAAGTTTTTTATATAATACCTTATCTGGATTATTTTTTGCATAAGAATTTAAACCTTGAGCGTATCCAGAAATCACATCGAAATAATCCTTACTAATTTCCCCAATTTTATCATCAATAATTTCTTTAGAGCCTATGAATTGAGTTATAAAATCAGCAGGAGCTCCTTCAAGACCTATATATTTTGATAGCATAGCATTTCCTGCTAAATATGCCTCTTGAATAGTTTTGAAGTCATCTTCAGCATTTGCCCATGCAAGACCATATGCAAGCTCAGCATCTGTTTTGGCAAATATGTGAGGTACTCCATAGTTATCTCTTACAATATCAATATTATTTGTATTGATTTGAGAGTTTAATAAACTTGTAAAAAGAAAAACTGATAAAAAAAATCTCATTAAAGTATAGTCATTTGTATTATTCGAAACACTACATAGCAAGCGAAAATTATAATAATTGTCTTTCTGTTTTTTTCGTACCATTCCATTATTTATTTTTTAAAATTAATGATCCTACAGGAATAAAAAGAAGTAATAACCAGATGTTTGTTAAATAAGAGACCATTACAGATATCAAAATTAACACAATGCTTATTAACCACTTATTCTTCATAATTCAGATTTCAATATACAATTATTATAAACTATTATAATTTAAATTATTCTTAAAATTAGATATGTAATTATTAATATATTAGGGATATGAATAAAAATATATTTCAAGGTTTTAAAATTGTGTCTTTAGTATTATTGACATTAACTAATGCGACTTCTCAACAAAAAATACCTCTATATAGCTCTATTCAAAACTGTGATTTAAATAAAAAAAAAGATAGAATTGTTGAAAGAGATGGGAGTACATATATATATGAGGTAGAATATCCAGAGATATGGTACTACGCGGCAAATAATAAAGACGTGAATAAGCCTGCCGTGATGATAATTCCAGGTGGAGGATATACTTTTCTTAGTATAACTAATGAAGGTATTTCAATAGCTAAATGGTTAAATGAGTTAGGGATAGATGCATTTATGCTTAAACACAGACTTCCTAATAATTATAAAGGAATATGTAAACAAAATGTTGCATATAGTGATGCATCTAAAGCTATAGAGTTAATACGAGCTAATTCTAAAAAATGGGATATTGATCCAAACAATGTTGGTGTAATTGGTTTCTCTGCTGGTGGTCACTTAGCATCAAGTATTTCAACAAAAGGTATTAAGGGAATTGATAAACCAGATTTTGCAATTTTAGTTTACCCTGTAATAACTATGAGTATGGATAAACAGACTTGGACATTTAGTAGCTTATTTGGTGATAACCCAGATAAAACTATTGTTCAAGAATATTCTAATGACTTAAATGTAAATCAAGAAACACCTCCAACTATACTAATTCACTCTAATAATGATGAGGGTACACCTCCTGAAAATAGTATTAGTTATTATTCTGCTCTTAGAAAAAATAATATTCCAGCATCAATTCATATCTGGCAAGATGGTGGTCATGGTTATGGCCTTGCAAATGGAAGAGGTACAATTGAATCATGGACAAAAATTGTTAAAGAATGGATTATTCTTAGAGGTGTAATTAATTGATTTTTAAAAAAATAAATCATAAATTATATTAAATCTATATATATGAAATTCATAAAAAAACCTTATCAATTGTTGATAAGTCATATTTTTTTGAATATTTTTTTTTCTTTTTAACAATAATTTAACTTATATTTCGCTTAATAAACTAAACTTAATTAACATGAAAAAAGCTTTTTTAGTTGTATTGATGTTGTCGTCGAGTTTAATATTTGCTCAGAACAATATCTCTGGTAGTGTTTCTGATTCAAATGGCAATCCTATCCCTGGTGCTACTGTAGTAATTGAAGGGACTACAATAGGTGTTGTTACAGACTTTGATGGTAATTATCAAATTGAAGCGTCAGCTGGTGATCGGTTGACTTTCTCAAGTTTGGGGTTTACATCTCAAACAATTACTGTTGGAAATCAAGCTCAAATTAATGTAACTCTTGCAGCAAGTGTAGATATACTTGACGAGGTTGTAGTATCTGGTTATCAGACTCAACAAAGAAGAACATTATCTGGAGCGATTGGTACAGTAGATACAGAAGAAGCCTTCAAAACTCAAGTAACTAACTCAGCAGAAGCTCTACAAGGTAGGGTAGCTGGTGTTCAGGTTATTTCTGGTGGAGGTCCTGGTGCTGCTCCAATAGTTAGAATCCGTGGTTATTCTACTACTAATGATAACAATCCGTTATATGTTATAGATGGTATTCAAACTACTGACGCAAATGTTATGAGGGATATTAACCCTAATGACATAGAAAATATAAGTGTTCTTAAAGATGGTTCTGCAGCTATTTATGGTGCTCGTGCATCAAATGGTGTTATTGTTGTAACTACTAAAAAGGGTTCATTTAACCAAAAGAATACATTAGAAGTGAACGCTTCTTATGGTTTATCTCAAGTTACTAGAACTCCTGATATGTTGAATTTACAGCAACATGCAGATATGACATGGCAAAGTATTCTAAATGATGGAAACGTTCCATCTCACCCTCAGTATGGGAATGGTCCTACACCAACTTTACCTCAATTTTTAAATGTTCCAATACCAAGTGGACCTGAGTATGAAGGTGCACTAGTAAAGGTAAATCCAGGTGGTACTGATTGGTTAGATGAATTATTTGAAACAGCAGCTGTTACAAATGTTTCATTAAGTGCTTCAGGTGGTTCAGAACAAGGAAGATATCACATGTCGGCTAGTTATCTTGATCAAGAAGGTGTAATGGTTTATACTGGATATCAAAGAGCATCAACGAGATTAAACTCTCAGTTTAAAATTGGCGAAAACATAACTGTTGGACAAAATTTAAATGTAACTTTTGATAGAGAATCAACAGCTCCTAACCAACCTGTTATGAGAGCTTCTGGTTCTTCTCCATTAATTCCTGTATATGATACTAATGGAAATTTTGCTGGAACATATAGTAACTCTGCAAGATTAGGTATTCACAATAACCCAATTTCGGAGCTATACAGATCAAAAGATGATTACAATAAAAACTTAAGAGCTATTGCAGATATTTTTGCTCAGTGGGATATTACTCCTGAGTTAAGATTCAAAACTGCTGCTGGAATTCAAATGAGAGATCTTCATGGAAGATACTTTACTGCATTAAACCCAGAGCACGGTGAAGCTTTAGCCACTAACACATTAACTGAACAACAATTCAGACAAGATGAATGGGTAATAACTAATACTTTAAACTATAGAAATTCATTTGGTGATCACACATTAGATGTTCTTTTAGGTTCTGAGGCATTAAAGCAGTCATTTAAAGGTCAATCAGTTCTAAGAACAGGATATCTTTTTGAAGATCCTGGATTTTATTTACTAAGTAATGGTTCTGGAACTCCTGTAGTTTCTTATGCTAATGCTAATTCAAGTTCTATTTTTTCACTATTTGCAACTGCTAATTGGTCATATGGTGGAAAGTATTTTGCAACAGCTACTGTAAGAAAAGATGATACATCTAGATTTGCTAAAGCTACTGCTGATGCAATTTTCCCTTCAGGAAGTTTTGGATGGCTAATTAGTGAAGAAGACTGGTTTGAAAGTAATGTGTTTGATACTCTTAAATTAAGAATGTCATATGGTGAATTAGGTAACCAACAAATTGGTGGTTCTAACTTAGATGTTAATATTTCGCTTCAAAATGAGTTTACTGCATTCTATCCATTTAGTGGATCTGGTGGTGCTACTCCTGGTGCTACTCTTGATTCTAAAGGTAACCCTAACTTAACTTGGGAAACTATGACAGCTACTAACATAGCTTTTGATATGGGATTTGCTGATAACAAGCTTCAGGCTGTTATTGATGTATTCAAAAATGAGACTACTGGTTTAGTTGCTCAGGATACTCAAAAAATTAGTACAACTGCAATTGATGCAGGTGCTCCATATACAAACTTAGGTTCTATGCAATCTACAGGTTTTGATTTCTCACTTACATATGGTGATACTTCATCTTCAGGTGTTACATATAGCATAGCTGCTAATATTACAAGAGCTAAAAACGAAGTGACTGAGCTTATTAGTGATTTCTATAGTGCATCTGGTGATAGAATTGGATCTGTATCTAGAACTGAAGTTGGACAACCTCTTGCATTCTTCTATGGAAGAAATGTTTTAGGTATTTTCCAATCAGATGCTGAAGTTGCTGCTCACGCTCAACAAGATGGTGCTGCTCCTGGAAGGTTCAAGTATGAGGATATTAACAACGATGGTGTTATAAATGACTCTGATAGAACTAAAATAGGTGATCCTCACCCAGACTTTACTTTTGGTTTAAATTTAAACCTTGCATATAAAAACTGGGATATGAGTATGTTCCTTAACGGTTCAGTTGGAAATGACATTTTTGACAATACCGCTCTATACTATGAAAGTCCAGCATTCTTTAACTCTAACAGAAGTGTTAAAGTGTTAGATGCATGGTCTCCTAGTAATCCTGATGGAAAATATCCTGCATTAAGTGAAACTATTTTAAACAATGAGTTTACATCTGCTAACTCATTCTTTGTAAGAGATGGTTCATATGTAAGATTAAGAACATTACAAATTGGATATACTCTATCTGATGATTTAGCTTCTAAAATTGGAGCTTCAAGCGCTAGAATATATTACAATGGAAGTAACTTACTTACTTTAACTGATTTTGACGGTTTCGACCCGGAAGTTCCAAATGGTGGTTCACTATTATTAGGATGGTATGATGGACAATACCCAACTAATAGTGTTTCTTCAATTGGATTAAATATTAAATTTTAACCCCAATAATTAATAAATATATTATGAAAAAATTTCTAACATTATTTTTATCAGCATCTCTGCTAGTTTCATGTGCTGATGATTTTACTGAAATTGATCCTGTTGGAGCACTTAGTGATGCTTCACTACAGAATGCTACTGGTGTAGATCTTCTTTTAACAGGTGCATATGCTGTACTTGATGGTATTCGTAACAATCATGGTGACGACTGGCACGTAACAGGAGATAACTGGTGGATGGATGTTATTTCAGATGATGCTCATAAGGGTTCTACCGATGGTGACCAAGCAGACCTACTTGCAATTGAGCTATATACTTGGGATACAACAAATCCATACTTTACAAATAAGTGGAGAGCGATATTTGCTGGTATTAACAGAGCAAATGCAGTTATTGATTTAATTAATAAATCTGATGATCCATCTGCATTTAGTGTTCAGCTTGCTCAAGCTAGATTCTTAAGAGGTCACTATAATTTTGAACTTCAAAAAATGTGGGTAAATGTACCTTACATTTCTGATGAAAATTATGCTGCAAGTGAATTTAATCAGCCAAACTCTGGTCCGATATGGGATAAGATTGAGGCGGATTTTGCATATGCTGCTGCTAATTTACCAGCAACTAGAGGTGGTTCTTACAGTGAGCCAGGAAGACCTCTTGCTACAACAGCTAAAGCTTATTTAGGTAAAACATACCTATATCAAGGTAACTGGAGTGCTGCTGCTACTGAATTAGATGCAGTTATCAACTCAGGTCAATATGCTTTACAGTCTGATTATTTTGCAAACTTTAGATCTGAGGGTGAAAATGGATCAGAGATGATTTTCTCAATTCAATTTGCTGCTGATACAGGTCAATCATTTAATGGTAACAGAGGTGGTACGCTAAACTATCCAATTGGTCCTATGACTGGTGGTATGTGTTGTGGTTTTTACCAACCAACTCAAAATTTAGCTAACGCTTTCCAAACAGATTCTAATGGACTTCCATTATCTAACTGGGCTAGTTCTGATATCACTAATGATGCAGGTATAGAAACTGCTGAAGCTTTCACTCCACATACTGGACCACTTGATCCAAGAATTGACTTCACTATCGCAAGACGTGGAATTGAATTTAATGGATTTGGTGCATTTACTGGAAAAGAAAACATTAGAGCTTCTTTTACTGATATTTCAGGTCCTTATTCTTCAAAAAAGAACTTCTATACTGCTGGTGATGATACTAACAGAGGTACTGGAGGTTGGGGAGAACAAAGATCAGGTATTAATTATCATATAATTAGATATGCTGATGTTCTTCTAATGGCTGCAGAAGCTGCTGTTGAAACTGGTAATCTTGAAAAAGCAAGAGGTTTAGTTAACCAAGTTAGATCAAGAGCTAAAAACAGTCCAAAGGCTGATTCTTCACCTAATTATGTAATAGATACATATAACTCTGCTTGGACAGATGCTGCTGCTGCAAGAAGCGCAGTAAGACATGAAAGAAGAGTAGAGCTAGGAATGGAAGGTCACAGACTTTTTGATCTTAGAAGATGGAATATTATGGTAGAAACTTTAAATGCTTATATTGCTAATGAAGGTAGAACGATTCCTCCATTTGCTGCTAGAGCTAACGCTGTAGGTTCTAAGCATACTGCTTTACCAATTCCGCTTGAT
>Ga0255772_10000394_pt1 | contig 42818 bp, 53 predicted proteins | sample 071ome_34_FD_179970 | JGI IMG/M metagenome (GOLD analysis project Ga0255772, IMG submission 179970) | Coastal salt marsh microbial communities from the Groves Creek Marsh, Skidaway Island, Georgia - 071411BT metaG (version 2) | ecosystem: Environmental > Aquatic > Marine > Intertidal zone >...
GGATATCCATGCTAAATACTTTCCAAACACTATCGGTTTGCATTAGTATAACTCCATAACTGGTTTACCTTCATGAGTTCTTAACTTAACTAAAGTTCCCTCTTCAATTGGTTCTTTAGTGTCAGCCATTACAAAGCTATTGTATTTATAAGGATTATAGGTCACAAGTCTTCCTGGACCTAAGTTAAAGAACATATCAGGCTCTATGTTACCAACAACAAAAGCGTGTACATTCTTAGACTTATCTTTTAATACTTTCTTTCGTCCAGCTTGTCGTACAACAAACTTTGGTAGACCTACTACTACAGAGTTTTTATGAGCTACTACTTTGCCGTAGTTCTCTTTCTCTCGGGACTGAATTGAGAAAATATTTTTGTGTAGATTCCAATACACAGCTGCTTTCATTTTAGCCTCCTGCAACTTCATTCCAAATACGCTGATCAAGACTAGAAGTATAACCTTCAGGTCTTAATGCAGACTCTATCTGAAGCGCCTCATTACGCTTAAGATTACACCCAATAATTTTAAACCCGATTTTATTTTTAGGTTTAAACATATCAAGCATTTCAATTACCTTACGTCTTTTAGGACGCAACCCTAAATCACATTCTTTTGATTCAATGCGATAACGTTCAGGGACTTGTTCGTAAGGCGCAATACCGATGTAACCCCAACGAAGTTCATCTGAATTCCATCCAACAGCCTTACCTGTGTAAAACCAATGATAGACATAATAAAGTGGACCTTTGTTTTCTTTGTGAAAGAGTTCCATTTCTTTTGAGTACCATTTAGCCATTTGCTTCTCCAAAGTATTTTTTTAGATATTTCATCAATCCTTTGACATTGCCAAAAAACTCTACAGTATCATGCATTACACCTTCAGGACCAAGAATAGCAATTTCAGGTTTACCGTCTATTGATACTATTGATAGATCATGTGCATCATCGATTTTGACAATTACTTGTTGGTGGTCAATCTTCATTTATACTCCTTTCCATCTTCCCAAGCCTTTAAGATTTTAGTTTCAACAATACGGGCGTCATACCCCCCTGCTTTGAAGTTCTCATACCACTTATGGGCTTTTTCATAAGTATCATAGGCACCGCCTTCAGGCTCCCACCACCAAAAACCTTCTTCGTCTTGCATCCAGAGATGCACTTCATACATTCTAGGGCTAAATCCCATCAGTAATACTCCTTTACAGCTTCTACAGCATCATTTAAAGTATAGTGTTTTTCTGTTGCCATAGCCTCATAAAACGGATGAATAAAGTCACCCTCGTTGGCCCACAAAATAATGATTTTATTCTTAGTATGTGCGAACATTAATTCCATAGAAGTACCAGTACCACGACCAGAATTTCTACGTACATCAGCTAGTACAATCTTTGAATTAGCAATATCTTGTAGGTCTTGTTTAAAGATACGTTTACAAGTGTTCATAGTTTTAGTAACATCTTGCAGATTTTCTGTAAGTTGATCGTGAAAGCTAACTCTACGAGTAGGGTCCAGAGTTTGAATATCAGAGAGATAAAGGTGGTGACTAGCGGTCTTTCTCCACCGTGTCATCGTTTCTTTTGAGCAGTCTTCCATTGGACCTGCTAGATAAACATAGTCTTTCATTTTTCTTTCCTCTTGGTTGACTAGTCTAATAAAAAAGGGAGACCATTACAGTCTCCCCTAAGTGTTAATTAAAACATTAATTCGTCATCAAGCTCATCAGATGCTACGAACTGATCTTGATCAACTACTTGGTTGTCAGCTACTTTGACAACATTCATTTCAACCATCTCGAAGTCATCTTCTCGTGGTTTAGGTGTATACTCTTTAAGAGTAGTTACCTGTACAGCCATTAGCATGGATGCAATACCCTTACGGCCACCTACATTGTACTCATACTGATAAACACGCACGTTGCCAACAGAACCATTGCCTAACGTGTTTGGATCGAGTGCAGAGAGATCGCCGCCGACTAGGCTAACTGGGTTCTGAGGTTCACCATTAGCTTTCTTCGTCTTCTTCTTCAAATTGGCCTTGTAAAACATTCCTTCATCGTCTTCATCAGGTTTGACGTTGAGATTTAGTTCTTTCCACTCCTTTGCCTGTTTCTTGTCACGAGTGCGAATTTGAAGCTCCCATGTTGGATTATTAGCATCAAACGTAGCATTAGGCTTGTTTGGGTCTAGTTTAGCAAAAAATAGTTCTACATTTTTAAGAATAGCCATGTTATTTCCTCTTGGATATCTATTAGGTTAAGATTATGAACATATGTTCTTTAACGTCAGGTAATTTTTACCCAAACGTTTCAATGATAAACCAGCTTTCAGGTTGATCATTCATATACAGTTCTGCATAGGTTTGTTGTTCGGTGCCTGGATTTATTTTCACCTTTAAACAATCGTTATCTTTGTCGTAGTCAGTAATAAGAACTACTTCTTCTACGTCATCAAAGTAAACAACTGCATACTTATGCAAAAGCGAAATCGGATTCGAGTACATCGCCGACATTTAGATTACCTTTCTCTGGTATTAGATCACTTGATTGAAGTTGCCCTAGTATATTTTCTAGAGGCTCGGCTTCGTAGAGTTCTACGAATTTCTTTCTAACATGATAAAACATTTTGTCCATATTACCTGCATGAGACCCGAAAGAGTCATGCACAACAGTAACAGGATAGTCTGCATCATGTATACACATTGTTAGATGAACAGCATCAAGACTATGAACTACATTAGGTGCAGCACCAGTCTTCTGCTTAGTCTCATTAACAGTAGTTTCTTCCCATACCTGTAGCTGTACTTTAAGTATGTCATCGCCATATTTAAGCTCAGTACGTTTGGTAGTAGGCTTACGATAAGCCTGTACTACAGGAAAGCCTGTTATTGGTGAAATCCAGTTCATATGCTCTTTTCTTTTGTTAGCTCTTTCGGCTACAGTTTGGAAGAGTCTTAGCATCTTAGCTGGACCTCTAAGTTCTTCATAACAGGTATTATATACCAGAGAGCCAAGGAGAGCACCCCAGAGGTGTTCTTTGTCTCTCAAGTAGGGTGATATATCACGAGTGTCTTCTATTACCTGTTGGCCCATACCGTAAGACGTACCGCCGTAACCCAGTGTCATAACATTACGCTTGACAGTCTTACGTTGGATTTTCTTGTCTTGGATATTGTGCCAATAGACTGCAAAGAGTTTTTCTCGTAGATCACGGTTCTTGTTGCGCCATGATTGTGCTTCTTGAAAAGCTAAAGCTTTACGCTCAGACTTGTCAGGGGCATTTTCATAAGTGCGCTGCAGGTTAACAGCTGTATCAAAAGTCTCTTGAAACTTGTTAATAGTTTCTTGATCTAGCTTTTCAACTTGTTTACCTAGTCGTTCCCAAACCTTTTCGGCAATAAACATATAGACATCACCTGGAAGTTTACTTGGTACTAAGTTAACAAGAGGTGCAACCTCGTCATCTTGAGACATAGCTACTAGATGTTGAACACCATTATTAGAACCGTCAATATATATGGGTAAACAAGAAGGAAACTCAGAGACATCATTTCCTTTTCTTATCCAATCATGTATAAGATACAGTTCATAACAAGCTGCTAGAAAGCTAAAAGGCTTATCTGCGTTCATCCATATCGTATTAGATAAAGGATCTTCTACATAATCAAGGATATGATGTATGTTATCAGTTACCCATTGAACACGATCATCGAGGCTAACTTTATCATTACCCCAAACGTTTGCAGTATGTACACATAACCAGTAATAGCCAACATCACCTAGTGGTACTGCCTCATCTAGCATTAAGATGCCCTTGGCATTGTCGCTAGACTGCTCGTGTAAGAACGCAGTATTAGGGTAAATACGACCTCGGAAGTCAAGGTTATACAGATGATAGAAAGGTTTATCACTGTGCTTCTCTGCAAGCCTCTGTATAGCTTCAGCTTCAATGATTAACGAAGCCCGTTTAATAGGATCAATCTCTTTAGTAAACTTAAAGGGATTTTTTTCGTTAGTCATACACTTTTTATACACATCAAATACAAAGTTGTTTATTCGCCAACCTGTATTATTAAGCTTGTTTAGTGTTTCTATAACATAAGACATGTCATGATTTTCATAGTACTTCAGAGCATCCTCATAACCTTTCTTAATTACGCTAATACCTGTATCTTCATGATAAGAGTCTTGAGACCAAGGTTTAGCAGGGGTGTTTACAGGAAACATATCACACTTTTCTGTATCTACTAAGTCCATAAGCTCTTTAATAGCTTGCCAGTCTTTAGCATGTAAGAAATAAGATCTATGTTTATCTTTTTTACCATTACGATAAGTGTGCTTTTTACGATAGTCAAGAATACCTAGCTCGATATAACTAATTATAACAAACCAACCCCCTTGAACATCAAGAACACTATTTTGTTTCTGTCTTAGCTTTTGTCTAAGACGTCTACCTATGCTGCTTGCTACTTCTACAAGTGTTGCTTTCCTTTCTAGGCCTTTTAATACATGAGCATAAGAAAACTCAATAATATCTCTTGCACTCATTTTAGATAAGAAACTTGCAGCTTGTCTCTTGTCTAGTATTGATTGTCTGTACTCTAGATCTTCTACTAATTTATCTAGAATATTTATTTTCATTCACTATTTCCTTTCGTAGACATTGTACAATAATTGTACTCTACTTTTCAGACATTAATAGTTATTGGTTATCTTCATCGTATTTGTTATATGTTTTAACTAATACATAAAGTAAGAATACGCCAATAACTTCTACCAATATAAATTTCCTTTAATAATTTGAAAAAAAAAAAGAGAGAGAGAAATAACCCCCGCCCCTAAAAGGGACGAGGGCAAAAGTTTTATTTTTGATCTTCTAATCGTGGGTTGTTTTCGTTTAATGTACGAATCCAGTTTTTAACTGACTGTACACAACAACCTACATCTTCGGCAACTTGAGAAAAGCTTTCACCTTTCATTACTCGTCCTGCAGCTACAATACGGTCATAGTTATTCCAACTACGATTATCCTGTTTAAACGGAATACCTTTAGTTAAAGAATAGTTAGAACCTTTTGATAGACTTTTAATATGTGCCATAAGAGATCTCCTTATTTATTTTGGCTAGCTCGATGGATCACTGTGATCCAGAAGACGCATTGTGGGAGGCCAACACGCCTACTGAATAACAGTAAAAAGAGCCGCCCCGAAGGGCGACTGAGTTACAGGGAGGAATTGAATTCTCCTTGATCCAAGAAGAACTCTAGATCTTCTTCTTTTGGCGGATCAATGTAAGTATAAGACCACTTTTCATCTATAGCCTTAACAAGATTGCTAAAGCTAATTGCTTCCAAATGTTCTTTCTTTTCTTCAGCTGTAAGTTTTCTTTTTGGCATAGACTTTCCTTTCTATTGTTGCAACACCACCTAATTTTTTTAGTTTTGGTGCTACTTTTAAGAAATGTTCGTCTGCTTCTTTTTCTGTTTTACAGAGTTTATGCGCAAACATAAAGCGTCTGTTGTCATAGTATTTTACTTCCCAGTACATAATAGCCTCCTAGCTATAATCTATTGTAAGGATGTTTTCCATAGTTATGCCATGCTTTCTGAAAGCCACACCATAAGCTACTTTATAAGCATCCTCCTTTGACCAGTTAGATCTTTCTACTACACTTACTTTCCGTGTAGTTTCTGGAACATGGTAAGTTATCGTGCATACGAACATTAATTATCCTCCACATATACTGATACTGTTCTTACGATAGGCGTCCAAGTAAAGTGTTTAACTTTATCTGGATTGCACTTCCAGTACCCATCAGCAACGGATACTAGCATTTTGTCTGCAAACTCTAAAGCAGAGTCTACATCTGGTTTGTCTACTGACATTGTTGTTTCTCTGTGTTTAAAGACAAACATTACTCTTTCTCCTCATAATGAAGAGCAATAATAGTATCTACATACGCCCATATAAAGAGTACAGTAAGTACTACTAAACCAGTTGCAATTCCTTTTGCAATCATTATTAGTGTTGCTGGATCTTCCATTTGATTTACTCCGTTTGGTTTCCACTTGGTGATACATAGTATCATTATAGATGCAATAATTTTCTCACTTTATTTGTAAAATAAATGTGATCCAACTTTGCCAAGATACTTCATTTCTGAAGCCCAGTAGGGTTTTACATAATCAGCATGATAGTGTGTAGCCCCTGTTTTTGGTAAGTAGCCTTCTGGGTTGTTTATAATCAACTCAGCAGCTTTATAGATTTCTTTCCAAGCCTCACGATCAAGAAAACTCATACGAGTAGGGTCATCATGCTTACCGTCATGAGTCCAAGAAAATTGTTTGCTTTGCCATACTACTTCACAAATAGTATTTGGAAAATTCTTAGACAAAGCCCGATTAAATGTTACCTCGGCTATCATAGCCTGACTGGCAAGAGATTCACTTCGAGCTTCGAAGAAAATATTTTGTGCCAGACAATAGGTTTCTCGCTTAGAGATTTCTGCTTGGGCAATCGAAACGAACGCCCAAGTAGTTAGTATAGATACGAGTAATGCGCTTGCTACTCTTTTCATCATTTTATGCTCCTTAACATATTATTTAGATGATAGGCATTTTTTTCATTTATGCCATTTTGTTTTTGCAGTAATTTCTCCTGCTTCTTTTTTTCTTCTTCCTTCTTTTTAGCTTCAGCTATTTTATTAGCTTCAACTTTTTTATGAATTTTCTGAAACATCATAATTATTTCAGGAAGAAACATGCCTAGCCATACTAGACTGTTAAAGTCATCTAAATATCCCTTGTAGATATCAGCAGACAACATGTATAGGAATGATAACACACCTACACCACCAATAAATACTTTTGTATTTTGGTCTTTTATTTCTAGTTTTATTTTACTTCTTTTCTTTTTGTCCTTAACACCAGATCTTACTAGCATGATGCTCATAGAGATAATGATATATCTGACAAAAAAGCCAAGAATGATATTTCCAACGATTAGATAGATTGTTTCCATAGTACTAAGCCCGTTTAATTGGTTGGAGGGCGACCGAAGCCGCCCAATTTTTATTTATGGGAATACGACTATTGCCGTACCCATTGCACCAGTAATCATCCAGCAGACAGCTATTATTGGGATAGTGCTGTTGCGTAGAAATTTTGGATTTAATAGAAATCGCATTCCTACTTTTTGTCCATCAGTGCAGTTCTGTGTATAGGCTACTATTGAACCCCATACTATAGAAATACCTAGTGTGATTAGAATCATATTGATCATTTTATTTTCCTCTCTGGATTCCACTTGGTTGATTGTGATACTATGTATCATTATAGATGCCCCAAAAATCTCACTTTTTGGGACACTATTTTTGTATTATTTTTGTGCTTTATTTGCACGATATATGGCAATTAATAAATCACCAAATGCATATAATAATACCAATGCCCATATTATTAGCATAGGCCAAGTAGCCTCCCAGAATGATATGCCCATTACTTCTGCGAGTGTGAAAGTGTCTTTTTCCATTGTATATACTCCTCTTGGATTTGCACTTGCGTTGATACTATTGTATCATTATAGATGCGTTAATTTTCTCACTTTTTTATTGACGATTTTGATAAAATTGGGAACCCCCGAAGGGATTCCCTGTAGTTATTTTTTACGAGTCCACGATTTACGATTTTTATTATTTTGTGACCGTGTTGTAGTACGTAAATTTTTTGGTTTGTTATTGGATCTATTACGATCACGATGATCAATAAATCCATTGGTTTTTTTACCAGTAGTCATTTCTTTGACAATACGATGTACATACACTGCTTTGCCATCAATACGAACTGTTTTGTAGCCGTCTCCATGATTAGTACCTGCAAGAGACCCCGCAGCTTGACGACCACGAGACTCTTTCCAGTATAGCTGACCATTTTTGAGCTTGAAGAGATTTTTCCATTTCTTCATTATAGATGCTCCAATTTCCTCAGTTTTTTATACGGGCTTAGCGATATTTGTAGTTGCGTTCTTTGTTTTGTGCGTTAACACCACTAGCAATAGTTGGCAGCATTTTAACAATTTCTTGTCTTGTTTGCCGTGATACGTCACCTGTAATGGAAAGATTAACTACTGTATTAGATTTACCTTGATTATTCATAAATCTATCTACTTTATTAGCAGGTACAACTAGTTCTCCTGGAGTTAGCATTGCTGGAACGCTATCTACTCCTACACGAGAGTAAGGTGTATTAGGCACAATACCGCCTGAATTAAATGGTAAGAAAGGAATACTTCCTAGTACAGAACTAAGATCAAAGTTTTTAAATAGAGTTCCGATAGATCCAATAATTTTACCAATAAATCCATCTTTACCAAAAATACCTTTAGTAAAGTCAATTATACCTTTAAACCCAACACCACCTTTAGATTCTGATTCTGCTGATTTTAAACCTTCTTCTAGCTTTTTACCTGTTTCCTCGGTAATTCCTTCACCTAGTTTAAACAAAGAATTAAAGAATTCTGTTAGACCACCGCCTTCGGCAGTTAGTCCTTTAAACAAAGCATCAGTAAACCCTGTAACAACAGCATCAATTACAGACATAGTAAACTTATCTAATAGTAGTTTGCCAAAGTCTTTAAAATCACCTGTAGAAATTGCTTGTACAAGACCATCTTTAAAAGCTTGTGCAAAATCAGTAGCTGTCTTTTTACCTAAAGATTCTCCGTCAGATTTCTTAGGAGGGGAAATTGTAGAACCATCAGCCGTTGTTATAGTGCCAGAACCAGTAATTGAGGCTATTCTTGCATAAACAGAATCAAGCCCTTGTTGTGCGGCGTCTCTTTGTCTAACTGCTGCACTAATGCCTGTATTACTTCCTGTCTGTTTATTGTAATCAAACTTCCTTTTAGCATCTGCAATAGCTTCTAAAAATAGCTGTTCATCTGCTCGTAAACCTTCTAACTGAACTTTTTGCCAATCACTAAGTTGAGCCGTACCCCCCATAAAACCAAGAGGTTTAATTCCTGAGTTTAGTGCAGCAAAGAATCCTGTTCCAAACTTAGATACAGCAGAGGCTTGAATAACAAATTCTCCATTAGAAAGCATAGCAGGAATTTGATCATCTTTAGGCCCACCTGGACCTCGTATATAGCCGCCTGAGGCATAACCACTCGATTCAAGGAAATTAATAAATCTTTTTAATAGACTATTTTCTGAGGCAGTTCCTCCTACTTTATTATTAGAAAAAGTTCCTCCGATCTCACCAGCAGCTGTTCCAGATTCTCCAAAGGGATTTAAATTTGAAAAGAAGCTAGTGATATTATCTTTAAATCTATCCCAGCCTGAGATTAAACCATCATAGATAGCATTGCCTATATCTACAACCCAAGCGTCAATATCTGCAACGCTGGCTGTTAAGGCAGCAACAATAGAACCAAGAATACCGCCAACAATAGCGCCACCGATAGCACCAAAAGGACCAAATAAAAGGCCTACAGCAGCACCAACACCGCCGCCTTCTATTGCACCGAGTAGTAATGCTTTATCTACCTTGCCGACACTTTCATCAAGAAGGCCTTCAACACCACTAGAAATACTATCTGCAATACCAACCACTAGGAGTCCCGAAAAAAGACCTCTTATGAGTGCGCTACCGATTGCAATACCAGAGGCGGTTGCTTTGTCTAATATTTTCTTATCATCTTTAATATCTATTAAAGTTCCGCTTAACTTAGTACCAAGAGCACCAACGGTAAAGCGAGCACCAATAGCTGTTAAAATAGTTTTAACAATCCAAGCACCTGTGCCAATAACTCCGTTTCTAAGTATACCTACAGCAGTAGCTCCAGCAACTGCAAGAGCAAAAGCGCCTCCAAGCTTTTCAGTCATTGGGCCAATGTCAATATCTAAGCCTTCTGCTAAACCTGCTCCAAATTCTCCTGCTGCATCAATAATAGCATTAATTAGTCTAGTACCAAAACCTTCTTGTCCTGCGTCATCTTTAAAGAAGTTAATAACTCCATCACCAATTGCACGACCAATATCTTTAGTTGTAACCCCAAATATACCCTTTTCATTTAAAAATGATAAAGCTTGTGGCAAAAAGGCAACTGCAGCAATACCAAGAGTTATCGGTGCAGTAATAATGCTAAGGAATCCTGCTGCAATCACATAACCTAAACCAAATAAAGCACCCTGAATTGCAGAATTTCTTAGTTCATTTGGCAAAGCTATTACAACTGCACCTGCAAAGGCGGCTCCTGCCGCTAACCACTTGTTTCTATCTGCAAAACCACCTTCTCTTAAAAATCCACCTTCGCCTAACAGTCCACCTACTCTATCCTCTTTTCCATTTTCTTGAGCAAATTCAGGAATTGGAGTACCTTTAATAAATTTATCAATACTTCTACCTAAATCATTAGAAAACTTATTAGAAACTTCTGAGAGTCTTTGACTAAGTTTTGTTAAATAGCCTAGAATACCCCCATTAGCCGCAATATCATCGGTGAATAGCTTAAATGTTTCCTGGAAGGCAGATTTTTTTGTAATAAAGAAGTTCATACTCTCTTTAAAAGAATCTGACTCAGTTACTGCATTTTTAATTGCAGAAGAAAAATCATTAATGGCCTTTATTGCTGTATAAAAGAAACTTGCAATACCGCCGCTACGTCTGCTCTCTCTACCCTTTTCGTTAAAGGGATTTACTTCTTCATACCCTAAAAAGATATTTTTAAATTCATCAACAAACTTACGACCCCAAACTTTAACTTCTCCTAATACACCTGTTAAAAGTTGTACGTAGTACCCGCTACCAATAGCATATTCGCCTTCGTCAAATATTTTACGCCACCATGAATTACCAATGATTGCGTCATACATATTCTTAAATACTAAAATTACTGAATTTTTCCAAGCTTCTAAAGTATTTAATACGTACGATACATTCTTAATAGAGTTTTCAAGATTAATAACAGGTATAGATTTGAAGAAGTCTAAATTTTTTATTCCTTCATAAGCTTTTGAAAATCTTTCTCTAAAGGCTTCAGGGTCAAAGTCAAATTGGAATAAACTTAATAAAGCTTTCTTTACATCTTCAACAACAAAAGCAACATCATAGGCAAATTTGTAAAATACAATTTGAGCCTTAGATATTTGAATTACTGCATTGTCTGCAATGTAACTAAACGCTGTAGTTAATAATTCAATTTTACCTGCAGTACTGCCTGAGAAATCAAAGACTTTATCAATTTCAGACAAGGCACGAGTAAACTCGCCCTTCATAATCTCAGTTAGTTCATTTACTGTTGGTGTTAAAAGCTCAAACTCATCACGAATTTTAGGGAGTTGCTTTAATAAAGAGTCTGCAAGAATATCTGATGTAATTTGACCATCAAAGGCCATCTCTCGAAGTTCTGCACGACTAACACCTAATGCTTGTGTAAGAGCACTTAAAATTTCAGGTGCGCCTTCTGAAACAGAGTTAAATTCTTCACCACGAAGAACCCCAGAGGCAAACGCCTGACTAAGTTGAAACAAAGCTGCTTGTTGAGTTGCTAAAGGCTGTCCACCAATTTTAGTAGCCTTATTGATAGCTTCTGTAATTTTTAAAAAATCACCACTAGTTCTATTTGTACCTTGAAAAGATCTTGCAAGTCTTTGATAGTTAGTAGCAGTAGTTGTAATACCAGTTCTAGACTCAATTGCAAGTCTATTAAGTCTTAGCATTGTTGCAGAGACTGGCTCTCCTTCTTTGGCAACAAGTTTTAATCTGTTTTCTAGCAACTTAAAGCTGTCAGCTGCTTGAACAATACCTTTAACAGTTACAAACCCTGAATAAGTAGCAATTGCGCCTTTAATTGCAGTTGCTAAGCTTTGTGTTGCCTTTTCTATATTACCAACTGATTGTTCAACTTTTTTAAGTTCAGAACGAGCCTGTTGGGAGTTCGCACGAACTCTAATTGTTACACCACTCATATTTCCTCCATTAATAAAATAGCCCCCTAATGTTCTCGATAATGAGAAGCCATCAGAGGGCGCTTTTTATTCAGGGGTAAGAATACCTATTTTTGTCAATACTTGTTCGATAAAATATTTTGGGGCTTGTTTACTATGCCCTTGATTTAATCGATCAATGTATTCTACGTCATTTATAATTTCACCTTCAGTAAAGCCAAATTTATCATAACGCTTTTTATTACGCCACCCACTTCTAGCTCTGCCAGTATCTACTGGTGTTACTATTTTAAGTGTTTTAGTGGCATAATCTATTTGTTTATCTAGTTCTAGGCTTCCGACTCTAGCCATTTCTTCTTCAACTCGTTTCATTTCTTTTTTAAAGTCAACGATGTCTATAGAAATAAATTCACTCATGAGCTATCCTTTAGTTGGTTTCCAGCCAGAAGAATCTCCATTCTTTGCTTTTAACATCATATCGAGGAATCTCCCTTTTGGGACTGCCTGATCAGGAACTTGTTTCTTCTCTGATCCTGCTTTTATAGCCTTTAAGCTAGAGAATAAACTTTCGGCAGAAGCTTTAACGCCCTGTGATCTAAGCAACAAGTATGTTCTTTGATCTTCTCGCCAACCTACTGGACGTCTTTCGAAGAAGTTAATCCAATTAATAAACTCAGTATAGGGCATTTCTTGTTCTAATTTGTAAACAGGAATACCTAATGTATAAGCTATCTCATAGACTATTTCTTCTTTATCGGTTAGTTTCCCACTTCCCCTAGTCCAGCAATACTCATTATACCGCTAGAAAGATTAGTTAGTTCTCCAATAGGAAAGTCATTAAATTCCTCATCGGTAATTTCGTCTGCGCCGATGACCGCTAGACGTATAACGTCTCGAATTAAGGCTACATCATCATAAACTTCTTTTTTATTTTGAGCCTTTTTAATTAAATCTTGAATATGCAATACTTCTGAGACTGTTAACTTCTTAACGTCTACATTTTCTCCCATAAACTCAACTTGTTCTAAAATACGTTTTCCAACTAAATGTTTCATCGAATCTTATCTTTCTCTTCAAATAATTCTTTATTATGAGCCTGAAAATCATCAAGCATTTTACGAACTTTATGTAGGGTATCTAGAGTTTCCATAATCTCTTTACCCATTTCTGAATCATTATCAAAATCTTGAAAACGTTCAAAACTCTTTCGAATGCTAATATCTACACTACGTCTCATATGACGAAATGTAGTACGCATAACAAATGTTTTACTGAATGGTTTATCCATAATACATATAACTCTCTAATAATAAGGAAGCCCCCAGAGGAGCCTCCTTCTTTAACGTCAGCTATTAAGAAGCCGCTACTGTCGCAGGACCAAAGAAATCTGATTGCGCTGACAAAGTAACAGTTGCTGTTGTAGCATCTGTCAATGCAGGGTTAACCAAAATAGCTTCGATTTTACCTTTGAAGTAGAATTCTGTGTTGTTTGCAGCAATTGTTGAGGCAATTGAATCTGCCAAAGACAATGATGATGCGCACATCAAGAAACGGAAATACACTTCAGTACCGATTAGGTTGTGGAAGTCTTCCATATCTGAGGCAACATAGTTTACTGTTACTTCTAGAGTAGGAGCATCCGCTTGACCTTGGATCTGGGAGGATGTGTTTTGTCCATAAACTGGTACGTTTACAATGTTTGCAGGAGTACCAATTGAAGGGAATTCACGCACAGAAGGCATACGACTAATGTCTGCTGAATTAGCAGTATCAAAGAGTGCAGCATACCCTGAAGCAGTCTCTGACGCAGGATTCGTAGAGCCGCTATAAATGTCTAGGTAGGAAAAAATTCCTGCGCCTAGTGATGAAATATGAGCCATTTATTATTCTCCATATATTTTAAATGGTATGATATAGCTAGCACTATAAAGTGCCTTATTAGATGGGTCTAACCCTTCCACATTTAAATAAGATGTGTGTAGCTCTGTCCCATTAGTTAATTGTTTGTTTTGTAGTACAGTATCTAAGGTATCACTGATTTCCATAATTCTAGACTGGCCTTCACCCGCTGATACGAAAATTTTAACAGCAACAATTCCAGATAACTCTTTTATTCCACCAAAGTTAAAGTTTTCACTGCTACTTGGCATAACATTAAGTCTACAAAATTCTGTTTCATCAGAAATTGTACCTTGATAGTTATCAGGATAAACATCTATACTATGAGTAGTCCAAGAAGAAGAACCAAATACTCCTTCAATATCGTCTAAAACGCTATCAAACATTATTTGACCTCCCTACTTAGCTGTGCCTCAATTACAAAGTTATTATCACTATAATCAACAATATTATAAGACTTAGTCCCTACAGTTAATGTATCATAAACTGAAAGATCTATTCCTGACTTCATAAGAGCAGTGGTTATAAAACCTTCTCCTGAAGCTTTTTGTGCTGTTTGTATAATGACTTCTACAGTTATAGTAGTTGATGTACTTACTGTAGATCTTGAAGCAAAGTCATAGCCAGAGACATTTTTACTAGAAAGTGTACCTTGTTGTACTAAATCACCTGCAGCCGCAAATGCTTTATTAACAGCTGCACTTACTTTTGCAGATAATGACATTAATTAGCCCTCCACCAAGAACCACCCATACCAATTCCATCTCGACGAATTAAAGGTCTTAATGGTCTTATAATTATAGAGGGCGTAATAGAGGTTTTTGTTACATCATTATTGCTATCTGACAAGCTAATACTACCAACAGAAATACTTTCAAAAGTTTGAATTTTCTGAGCTAGTAAGTCTTCGTTTTGTACAAGATGTAAAGCTTGTTCATATACTGCAATTTTAACTTGGGACGGAACCTCGTTATTTGCAACCGTGATCTGTTGACCCATTCGGGGATCGTAGTAAATTGCATTTTTACGAGGCCACGCTAGAGCTTGAGAAGAGCTAACAGCAGCACCAATCCAATGACGTTCATCAATTAATTGAGTGGCTGTAACTAGAGCTTGCTCTTTAGTTTCGTCATTCGAACTATCCCATTCGGCGGCATCAATTCGAGTTTCAAAATAAGTATCAGCATCGGCTATAGTTACATAGCTATTTGTATTTAGAACTAAAGCCATTAGCTCCTCCTAATTCTTATGAGTGGAAGATAGGCAAGATGCCTAGGTTTAGTGCATCCATCTTACGAGTCCATGAAGCAGCCGCACCAAGAGTTGTGTTAGTTGCAAATGCGTTTGTTGCACCTGCCCAATCATAACCTTGTGGATGCATTACGAAACCATAACGATACCAAATGTTTGTAGAACCACCACCTGTGTAAGATGCTGCATCACGATCTACTTCTACAGGTGTAGGAGCTGAAATCGGAGCATAAGCTACAGACTGAGGCTTAATAACAAATGAACACTTAGTTGACTGTGCGTTTACGTCACCTGCAGAAGTTGTTGCACGTTGACTTGCACGAGTCATTACTAGACGGAATTTACCACCAAACAGTGTGTTAAACTGTAGGTTGCCATCTGTGATGATTGTTTCATCAACAACGTTAGCAGCACGCATTTCAGCCATTGTTTCTGGTGAAGTTACTAGATACATGAAATCTGGTTCCATGTCTTTGTATGCCATGCCAATAGCCTTAAATAGACGCTCACCACGAGCAGCACCTGTTGCTGTTGAGTCAAACAGTTTACGCTCATCTGAAGAAGAAGTAGCCGCAGTACCAAATACACCATCAGCATTAATGTCAACAAAGAAACCTGTTGCAGAAGCGTCTGCATCTGTATCAAAGTCAACAATACCGCCGTTACCAGCACCACCTGCATCGCCTAGCGCTGTTTCAGAAGCTGCAACACCTTTTAGAACTTCCATAAGTGCATTGCCTTCGTCATCACCACGTACTTGAGCAAAGTCACGAGCAATCTTTGAAAGACCGTCTTGGCGTGAAATTACTTCTTGTAGGTTAACTTGCTGTGCGCCGAATGTACGCATTGACTTAACATAGTTAGAGATCTCTGTTGAGATGTCTGTATATGTACCATCAGTTGCACTTGAAAGAGAAGGCACGTTGATGGTTGGGTTCAATGGTTTGTACCAACGCATCTGACCGATAAATGACTCACCGTCAGTACGAATATCAGCTGAGCCACCAACAATATCTGTCGAGTTTAGCTTTTTAGCTGTTGTGTACGCTTCGTCAGCATACGCAGAAATAGCGAGTGCTACGTTCTGAAAATCTGTGTTTGTAATAGCCATGATTGTAATTCCTTATATATAACTATTATAATTTAATAATTGAATTGTCCTAGTTGGCCTTTAGCAGCCATTGCTAGTACTTCCTCTGAAGTCATCTCAGAAAGACTTTTAGTAACATCTGTTTGAGAAGGAGCAGAGGGAGTTGAAGTTCCAGCGCCACTATTGGCTTTAACACGGAACAAAAATGAATTATCTTCACTTTTTGAGTAAGAGTCAATAAATTCTTGAATAGAAGAACCAGACTTGTGAACCCATGCACCATTTTCGTTTTGAACAAGTTGCTCAACGATATCACGCTGTGCCATTTGACGACTACGCTCATTGCGGAACTCTAGTGTAGCTAGTTGTGTGTTCACAACATTATCACGGTTCAGCTTAGTGTTTTCTTCTTCGAACACCTTTAGTTTAGCGTTAGCTTCAGCTAGCTTCATTTCAAGAGCTTCTTTAAGTTTTCCTTCGGCTTCTAAACGTTCAATTTCAGCAGCCTTTTGTGCTTGTTCGACTTCAGCAGCTTTCTTAAGTGCCTCATCTCGCTCTCGAACCATGCGGTCCATGTTTTGCTTCATTTGTTGAAGACGGTCTTGCACCGCTGCCTCAATCGGATCTACCTCGTCCGCTTTAGCTTCTGGTGCCTCTGGTTGTTGTTCAGTCTCTTCTTGGACTGTTTCTACTGTTTCTTCTTCAATTACTGTATTTTCTTCACTCATAATTTTTTCCTTTCAAGCACAGCTTGAGTTAATATTTGTGTCACAGACACGTTTTAAATAAAGTCCTATAGGCTATTACAAATAACTACGGACCAATGCCATACCAGTCTTTATTACCCGTTAAGGGTTCTAGTATGTCTTTTCTTGTTATCTTATTTGGCGGGTCAATTAAACCTAACCGTTTAGCTTCAGCTAAAAGCTCATTATAAGATTTTCTTGAAAGACCTTGTCTACGCATCTCACGTAAGGTCTTTCTAATAGTATCACCTTCAAGAGCATCTGCATAGATGGTTCTTAAAGCATCTTTCGCACGTCTTGCTTCACTAATATTAGTAAAGAAAGCATCGTGGATAGTTGCAGTTTCAACGTTGTTTTTAAGCCCCCATTGATGGAACTTTCGTACGATAACAGCGTCATTACTGTGATTTCCGTTAACACCTAATCCAATTCTAGCATCATTTAACGAAGCTTTTCCTAAAAGTTTTCCGTCTGTTGATGCGTCTTCATAGATGTTTGCAACTCTACGTCCAGTAACAGGATCTTCAAATTCAATACGATCCTGTTCTTTAAAACGATAACGTTGCATCATTACTTTACCGTCAAATGTAACCCAAGGAATATCTGTCTTTTGGGTTTCATTAACATAACGTGTTGCTACTTTTTTCCAATAATTGATAAAGTTATCAGTTACAGGAGCACGAGCAGACATATTTTTACTCATAATACGAGATATCTCCGAAAAATCTTTTGGAGTAACAATACCTCGTCTTGCATTGCTTATTTCTCTAACAAAATCACCAACATCAGGGTGAATGTCTTGAGCATCTTTAAGAAGTTTTCTTCCTACAGGTTGTCCTTTATTTATTAAACTTACAAGTTCAGATCTAAAGCTTTCTAATTCGGCAACAACAGAAGTAGCACCTTCTCTCTTTGCTAGTTTTATTTTACCATCAATAATTCTTAAGTTAGCATTAAGATTATCTTTAGTAATAGTTAAAAAGCCTTTATCATCTAAAACCTTAACAAGACCTCTAGAAACATTAGCTGTTTTAGTTGCAGCTCCTGCACCATAGAAACCAACCATGTTTTGATACTTGGCAGCTTTTGCTAAATCTTCCCAAGTTAAATTAGAGTCTCTTAAAGCAGGAATTTTTCTAAAGTCTGGATCATTAATAGTGTCCATAGCCACAAGGTCATATAGTCTATTTTTTTGAGTTGTAGCCAAAACATTACTTGCTTCTGCAATACTTCTATCACCAGTAGATAAACCAATAATCTGAGCACCAGAAGAACTAGCGTCATTTTCGATCATTAATTTAGTCTTATAACTTCTTAAAGGTTTACCTGATTTAAGATGTCTTTCAATTCTTGCATACTCTAAGGCCATTCTAGAAAGTTTAGCAACTTCAGCACCTTCCAACCCTCTCAATAAAGGATGTTCTAAGAATTCTCTCATTCGTCTATCACGTTGAGTCTTAGCCATCATAGTTTCGCCTAAGTCAATAAGACTTTGCCTGTTTCTTTCAAAAATTGCACGGCGGCCTGCTTGAGTAAGAGCTTCAGTTCCAGGTCCAATTAGAGCACCAATTTGTACTTTTAACTCATCTAAGGCCTCATCCGTCATATTAACAGCACGACCAGAGTTAAGAAAAGGTCTTACTAGCTCACCACCAGTAGGTGTTAAGTACCCTCTATGATAAATACGGCCACGAGAGTCTATAAAGGCAGTAGTACGAAAATTCCTACCTCGTTGAGCGTGGTATTTAGCTGTTGCCATGAGGCCATAACCTTGCTCTCCACGATTAAGTATTTCGTGCCTAAATTCGTTGAGACTGTCATAATATTTTGTGTTGCCTCGGGGATCCCTAAATCTAGCGAGATCGTCCATGAATCCAAAAAATTCATCGTCTACTCCGTATTCTACGTTCATAACGTGATTTAATGTTCTTGCCATGTCACGATCAATTTGTTTAGCATCGTAATCTGCAAACTTATCTCTAGAAATTAAAGGAAGTCCTGTATCATTACCTCTAGCATCTATATAAGTTTTCTTATTAGCCTTAACATAAAGCCTATCTCTTGCAGAAGTTATACCTAACCTTCTAGAAATTGTTACCTTACGTTCTGCTTCTTGAAGCTTAAGTAAGTTTTTATTAACAACAATTACTTCTCTAGAAATCGTATCTCCCCAACCACCAGAGGCTCTTCCTGTTTCAACGTCAATAACTCCTCTACGAGTTTTGCCTCTGAATTGAACACGAATATAACCTTGTTGTCTGAAAAACTCTAGTATTCTAGAACCTTCAGTATGATGATCTTTAAGCGTATGCTTAGTAAAGGGTATAATATTTTGGAAGTCTTTTGAAAATTGCTTACCAATATTAATAGCAAGTGTATCATAGTCAGTAGACTGCCCTGATGAAATTAACTTAGAAATTTTAGTTAAACTATCAATTGCCTTTTCATTAAAAATATTATCACTAGGTTTTTTAGATGCAACTAAGAATTCTCTATCAAGAATACGCCGAATAGCTTCTCGATTACCTGCTATTCTTTGAGTTAGCCAAGAATCTGTAGGTTCTCTGTTATAAGCTTTTTTGTATGCCTTATAGGCAGCATTAACTTTAGGATATCGTCTAAGAAGATTTTTCTTTAACTTCTCTTTAGTAGGATATTTTTCAGTAAACTTATTAAAGTAAAGTCTTAAAGGCGCTCTTCCAGAGATAAATAGTTGTCTTGCAAGTTTTTTACCTTCTGTTCTTCGCCAACCGTCAATAAATCTTTGATCAGCTAGTTGATCTCTTTGTAAATCAGCAAAGTTATAATACTTACCCATAATTTGTACTTGGGGAGTATCTTTTGACAAATAACTAACAAACATCTCAGAACGTTTGCGAGAACGTGTATCTAGTAATCTAGAAACGTTTTGAACGGCAAATCTATTTTCTGCTCTAACAACCGCTGCAAAATCTCCCCATGGAATTTTATCTTTAGCATAACGCTCAAAAACAACTCTGAGATTTTCTACTACAACTGTTTGTTGATTTAAAGAAATTTTATCATTTAATCCTGCAGTAAAAGATTCAATAAATTGTTTTTGATCAGCAGATAAAAGTTTAGAATTACGCATAAAGTCTAAACGCTCTTGATAGAGATTAAAATCAGGATCATAAATATTATTGTTTTTAATTTCACCTGTTAAAGGATCAGCACTAAAGTTACGCTCATCAAATTCATTTCCAACTCTTCTTCGAGAGGCTTGTTTGCCAACTAGACTAGTACCTTTATAGTCAGTTAAAGACATTGTTTTACTAAAGTCATCAGAGTCTAATATAAATAATTGTCTTAGGTCATCTTTGTTTTTAGGGTTTCTAATTAAAGATGAAGGTCTAGTCGCTTGTAGACGAATATCTTGTTCTCTAATCTTTTGTTTAGGGCGATAAACAGCAGTAGCATTTGCAGCCTTAGCCCGTAAAGCTTGTATGCTTAACGCTTTACCTTTAGGCGTAATAAATTGTTCTGCTTTTAATTTACCTTGTCTAAACAAGTTTGCAGCATCTTCAGAGCCTAACATTTTACTCTGAATATCCATAGACTGTCTTTTTAACCAGTTACCGAAGCTTTCTTTTTTTGGAGGAAGTCCGTTAAGCTCTTGATCACTTTTTACATTTAATTTTGTCTTTTTTAGTCTAGGGGTTTGCTCACGAAATAATTCCTGTTTGTTTTTAAGTACAGGAGTCATTGAGCTACGACAATTCCAATGTAAAGGTGGTATAAACCTTTTGTCATTTAGGTCATAAACTTTACCGTTATGATGTGTACAAATAGGGCTTGTACGAGAGTCAAGTATAGCAGTAAACATAAAACCTTTAATTATATCTTCATTGTCTTCTGCTACTTTTCTTAGTGCTGCTGTTTGAGTAGAAGTTATGGCAGTTCTTGTCAAAGTTTTTGCTTGATATTCTGTTATTTTAGTAGTTTTTAAGACATCTGCAATAATTTCGTTTGGTGACTTATTGTTTGCTAGTCCAGCTTTAACTTTAGACTGGATTCTAACAAGTTCACCTGCAGAAATATTTTTAACATTATCACTAAGACCTTTTGCCCCACGCATAGTAGGGCCAGTTACTTCAGCTAATAACTCTCTTGTCTTAGGTTTATTAACTTTGTAAAAGTCTTTAACTTCTTTGTAAAGGTTATCGCTATGAAAGTCTAATTGAGAAGTAGAAAATTCTTTAACAGAATTCTTTTTGTGAGAAAGAAGTTCTGTACCAAAGCGACTTACTTCTTTAGAAACATCATTTCTAATATTTTTTCTAAGCAAGTCTCTTAAATTTTTTCTATGACGTCTTATAATACGTCTATTCTGGATTTGAATTCCTTCTTCATATAACCTTACATCTGCCATATGATCTACAATTCGATCATAAATTTTATCGTTGATATTCATCTAGTACTCCATCGAGTAGTTAGAGTTATTCCTCTATTTGCACCTCATCATCTTGAGGTTGATTTGTAAGAGGGTCAGTTTGTATTTCTTCAATGGCATCTTCATCGCTGTAATCAGCAGGTAAGAAATCATTATATTTAGCAATATTAATAAATGTAGAACGGCTAATAATACCCATTTGATACCATTCCGAAACAAGTCGCATAGCGCCTTCACCACCAACCATGGGAGCAAAGTCATTAGACATTTGAAATTCTACATTTTCAGCAGTATACATAGAACCATACTTCCAGTTAAGCATAAAAGCAATAACTTCACGAATAGTTGCAGATACTTTTGCATTTAAGGTTCCTAGTTGTGCTGTTTGAGAGGCATTACGTATTTCTAAAGCTACACCTGAAGCTGCTTGCTCTGGTGATAGCATACGAATACCCATCTTAGCCATTTCATTTACAGTAGAGTCAATTGCTTTTTCCATATCTGAAAGTGCAGCAGTAGGTGTTTCAAGTACACTAATAGATTCATCTTTACGTACACGAAGCCAAGTACCTAAACCTGCATTTACAATTTCTTCAAATTCTTCATCTGTCATATCTGATTGTACAACAGGAGTGTAGGTTGCAGCACCATAAAGTAAATGATTACGGCGAGATACCTTATTATAAAGTGCGACTTCTCTGTCAATAAGAGGCATAAGCACTGGCTCTACAGGTTCAAAATGACCATTAAGAGGCCAGGCTGGAATACGAGAAATTCGCTCACCAAACATAGTTGGATAAACAGTATTAACTTTAGTAAAGCCAATTTCTGTTAAACGATCTTCGTATTCTTGTTTTATATCACCGTTAAGAACTTTAATTTCTGTATTTGTGTCTGGATGTTCATAGTAGTCTAGAACAAGTTTACCTGACTCATCAAGATAGTGATCACATACAGTATCAATATAGTTAGGGTGCCAAGGATTATCTTCAGGATAGCGCTTGGTTAAATAACGAGTTACCCAACGAGAAAGTGTCTTTTGGCGAGTTACTGGATGTGTATCAGTTTGTATATTAATTACGTTTTCAGCTTCAATAAGCACTGGATAAGGTTTGATATTCATACGCTCTTCAGGAGCCATCATATCAAACTGCTGTTCAGTAAGTTGAGGATAATCTACATAAACCCAAGCTCTTGAGGTTTGAAGCTCTTCCCACAAAGCTGCATCAAGGAAGTTAAATAGAGAACGCCCATCAAGGGTAAAGTTATTACGAATCCAATCGATAGCATCTTCTGGTAGTTCTTCTGGAAGCTTAATGTGAGAGTCTTTACGAAGCAAAGAACTAATAAGAACTTTACAGTATTGTGCTGTAAGTCCAGGAAGTTCTGCCTCTGATCTGTAAAAGTCATATTGACGTTGTGTCATACTAGGAGAAAAAGGAATTAACAAGTTTGAATAGTCATGTTCAATAAACTCGTCATGCGCCTTTACATTCTCTTGTCCTTGTAAAACTGCTCTGGATTTTTTCCACAGAGGCTTTAAGGACTGATAACTATCACTAGGATCGGCTACCGACTTTTTAATAGCCTTTGTTGGTTTAGTTAGCTGTACCATTATTTTGTTCTCCTAGCTGGCTTTTTCTTTTTATAACCACTGGCATAAATAGCTCTGGCTTGCTTTTCGGCTTCTTTTTTAGTTTTATAAACTTTTCCAGAGGTACCCCAACGGTAGCCACCTTTTACTTTAGTTACTGGCATTACCATTTCACCTTATTTGCCCAATATGCGGCACTCATTTTACCTTTGGCGATATTCTTGGCGTGTCTTGCTTTCCAACCTAATCTACGGGCTTTGTAAGCAGCAGACTCACCTTCTTTTTTAGGGGATCCACTAACACCTTGAGAACCAAAACGAATTGTCTTAATTTTGTCGCCATCTTTAGCAACAACAATATGAGACTTAGTAGGATGATTAGGAGTTCTTTTGGGTTTATTGAAACCAGATACTCCAGCCCTCTCTAGCCGAGGATCTTTCTTTTTAGCCATGCTAAACTCCTTAAATTAATTTGGTGGGGTATTTTAACTCCCCACCTAAAGAGACTAACAGATATAATCTGTCCCTTTAATTAACCTTTATTCTTAAACGTCAGGTATTTATTCCTTACCACGAATTACTCGAATCATTTGTAAGAAACCTCTCCAGATTTCATTAGGGGAGGGTAGTAACCAACCTAAGATTAATAACAACAGTACCCAAGGGGGTATTTCATTAATGTTAATGTTTTCAACACTTTCGGTGTTTACTTTGTTTTTATCGTTAGATTGTTCTACAGTACCCTCTAGCGTTTCTACTCTTATTGTTTGATCAGTAGATTCACTAGCGCCTATTGTTTGATTATTTGTCTTTCCTAACTGAGTATTAGCAGCTACGTTAGTACCACTGCCACCACCACTAAAAAATGGTAGTCCAGAAAGTCCGCAGCTGCTTAATAAAAAACTACTTGCTAGGAGAGCCACTATAGCTTTCTTCATGTGTCACCTTCATTGGCGTTACTGTAGTCTTTGACTCTTTACCCATCCAGATTCCAAAACAACCTGTTAATGCTCCCATACAGACCGAAACTAGTCCACTTTGTTGAATAGTAGGGTCAGGGAGTGCCATATACCAATGGACTGCTTGATACGTTAATACTGTAACTGCTAACATCATTAATCTTGGAATTACTTTCCAGTCATCGACTATAGTATGCGCCATTTTGTTTACCTCATAGAAGTTCAAAGTGAGGTCCGTCAATAAAAGGTCTACGTCCTTGTGAGCGTCTGAGGTCAATGTAGGCCATCATAGCATCTTCAGAAGATCCTGGATAGGAACGAATGTCTCCTTCAGACCACGCTGCGCCCCACTTGATTGCTACACCTAGTTCAGTTGCAGCAGCTTTCATAGCGTCACAAAGATCATCGTAAACATTGAGTTCCCAACAACCTTTTCCATTTACATAGGCCATGAGATCTACTGCACGACCTTCTAGATGTTTTGATTTCATTGTTTGAGACTTACCTGCAGCAACAAGTTTTTCTTGTTCTTCCACAGTACGAAGTCCGTAAACAACTCCGAAGTCTACCTTAGTTAGTTCAATAGCACGTTTTACAACTGCTACTAAACTGGGATCAACGCCCTCTAGTTTTGCTAGAGAGCGCTGGCTTAAACTATATCCCATAATATTCTCCTTACTCTGGGGCTTCTGGCCAGTTTGGTTCAAGAGGATTTGTAGTGTTAGCTGGTAAATCTCTTAAAGCCTGTCTGTAGTTAGCCCATTCTTGTTTCTTTTCATCTGTTAAATTGCTGTCCCATAGCATCCGTCTATCAGAACTTTGCAACATGTTGTTACGCAGCTTTCTAAACATATTCCAATCAAACTCTGTATACATTTTTAATCCTTATGTTTGAGTAAAGATTGCAGTTAAGGCACCTTGACTGCAACTAATTGCCTTTGCCCTACCGTAGCTTTCAGTAAATCCTATGCTAATTGTATAAGAAGTATTAGCACTTGCAGTAAAACCATGGGCAAATACAAGTATATATGTATAAGCGCCGCCATCGTTCTGACCAAAACCATATTCTGTGCCTTGTTGTACATTGTTAACATATAGTCTAAAAGTATAACTATACGAACTATCAGTAGCCGCACTTGGAAAAACTAACGCTGAATTTACTAATACAACACAATTCGAAGTTGCTGTTGGTGTAAAAGTTAGTGTGGCACAAGTACCAGTAACTGTTGAAGTGTCTCGGCCTTTATTGCTACCATAACTATCTCCTGTCATGATGTCATACTTAGCTGTTGATAGCGTAGGAATACGGGCTGCGTTAATAGTACCTGCGTTAATTTGACTAGCAGTAATATTACCGCCATAAATATAGGTAGATACAATACTATCAGCTTCTAAACTTACTTGGGTCCAAGAAGATCCATTCCAATAGTAGTTTTTATTATTAGAAGTATTATACCAAATATCTCCTACTGCAGAAGCACTTGGTGTACTAGACTGATAGTAGCTTTTAATTTTACCAATAGCAGTTGAATAAGCTGTATTAGCGGTACTGTTTGCAGTATTTGCAGTGCTTAATGCTGTTGAGGCATTACTTGCAGCAGTATTAGCTGTACTTTGAGCTGTAGCTGCATCACTAACAGCAGTATTAGCTGTAGATTGTGCAGTTGAAGCATCACTAACAGCAGTATTAGCTGTACTTTGAGCTGTACTTACATCAGAGTTAATATTACTTAGATCTGTTGTTAAGCCACTAACTTTACTCTGATCTAGCGTAGGAATAACCCCTGTATTAATAGTACCAGTACCTACAGAAATACTATCTGCCCTAATGTTGGTAACACTTACTTGAGTTGCATCAATAGTACCTGTAGTGATTCTATCACCATCAATTACAGTAGAAGCATCTGCCAAACGAGTATTAAGGTTAGTAAAACTAACAATACCATCGAAGTTAACACTACGTGTAGGAGTAGTACCTGTTGCATTAGTGGTTGTAGCACTTGCTGTAGCATCAGTAAAACTAATGTCACTAAAATAATAAGTAGTTGTACTTGAAGCATCAATAGTAGGTGCTGTTAAAGACCACCCTGAAGTTAATCCACTAATTGCTAAAGTAGACCAAGTAATAGTAGCGCTTGGAGCAGAAGGTTGAGAAGTTGCACCTATATAGACCCTTACAGTTGCTAGTCTTGGAGCATCATCTCCTGTAACACCGTCATCTCCAATAAATTTAACAAAAGTCTGTCCACTTACTGGTAAAGTAGGTTGAGAAATACTTTCATAAAAAGTTACATATTCTCGAGATCCTACTGTAAAAGATTGGCTGCTACCCGAGGCGTCTGTTGCATAAATAGGCCAAATACCTTGCCCTGAAGTTCCGTCATCCCCAACAAATTTAATCCAAGTACCTGTAATAGTACTTACAGCAGGTGCTGTTCCTGTGTACTCATAATAAAGAACATACTCTTGATTACTATAAGTAGTGGTTTTATTCGTACCGCTTGCGTCATCTGCGTAAACAATTAATACTCCTGCATCTTCGCCATCTTGTCCTAAAATAGCAGGAGTTGACCAATTAGCTGGTGTAGCGTTAGTAGTAGCTTGATAACCTTCTGCCTGAGAATTTGAAATCCAAACAGGCCCAACCCCTATAGGAACAGAGGTATACCAACCACTAGGTGGTGTTAAAGTGTTTGTTGAAAAATTATAACTACCCCCGCTTGGTGCGGAAGGTGTTGATAAAGATCTCTGATAAACACTTAGTTCCCTTACTAACGTTGCAGTTCTTGGTATAAAATTTAAAGTAATACCACTAGAACTTCTTACAGGGAGTGTAGGTTGTTCATCAGGCTTATAATCAATTACTGCAAAGTATGGATACGTAGTTTCACTTAGAGTATCATCATAAGACTGAGTATTAGTATCTTGATTTGAAGTTGTACCGTAAATATAGTCTTGTGTCTTTGGCCCTGTGTAAGTTACATTATAAGGGCCAATTACTACTCTATCAGAAACTTGTCCGTTAGGGGCGACTGTTCGTACTCCCCAATGATAAGTGTCTTGTTCTAAGGCAATAACATCGAAACTTGTACCTGTAGTAGTCCCTAAATCAAACCAAGTACTCTGGTTATCGTTTGAGGCTTGTACAATATAATAAAGCACATCACTATCAGCTGCAGTCCAGGAAAGATTACCTGATGCTACGCCATTATAAAGTGCTGTTGTTGACCATGTTAAGTTAGTAACTAAATCAGGGTCAAAACTAGTTGGATTAGTTACAGTAACTCCAGGATTGTCATTGTCTGCAACGTTCCAAGCATAGCTGTTAATATCAATATAAAACGCATCAATTCTAATACTAAGATCTTCAGCAATCTCTGTCGAGTTAACTCTATAAACAGCATTAATGTCTGATAGAGGTAGTTCCACCTTAATAAAATCTCCAGGCTCTAAACCAATAGCGTCTTTAGTAGCTATTAGACTTATATTATGAGCAGTTCTAGATTGTCTTCCAATCTGTTCTGCATGAGCCAGAGCATGATAAGGGTCTGTAACGCCTTCTAAACGAATGTCAGTAGACATTGGTTGATTGTTGTCTTCACTTAACAAGGAAGCATAAAGGCTACGTCCAGCTGCTGTTTCTTGGTTAGGCCAAGTTTTACTGTCTTCTTTAAAGTTTTCGTGCTCATTAAGAAAAGTAACAGTCACAGAGTTGAAACGCTCTGAGGCCGAACTCCATTGAAGATCAACACTGTCTCTAATAACATTATCGTTATTTAAGGTCTTAACTGTAAGAGCTTCTAAGGCAGTTTGATTAGAAGGATACTCTAGTTGTAATTTATATTTTCCATCAGAAGTCCAAGTTAAAACAGCCAAGGGCATAGTATTAAGGATAGATTCGATATTGTCACGAACAGTAGCTTCAGAATCTAAAGAAATATTACATTCATATAGAGGGATATTACGAGTACCTAAAGTTGCACTAGAATAACTTCCGTTAGGGTTTTCTTCTGTGCCTGTTTGTGTAAAGGTATAGAAGTTTCCAGTATCTAACGCTTTATAATAAGTATCTTCGTTAGTATCATCGCTAGTTACATCAGGGAAATCACTAAAAGTATTATAAGCTTCAATAGGATATTCCCCATTAACGGTTCCTGCAACTGTAACACCTGTCATCTTTGTAGTATTACAGATAGTACCTGCATTATAAAAAGATTCTAAGTCTACTTCAGAAACATCAATATTACGACCATGATCTCCTAATAAATAATCAAGTAAGCACCATGCAGGGTTATTTGAATAAATATAACCTCCAAGGCTATAAGTTCCACTGCTTTCTATAACTGGGCGTACCTTACGACCCTTTACAAAAAATGTAAGATTAGGAATACCATTATAGTTGTAGTCGTCACGATTTAAATGAAAAGCACAAGTTGCGTGAGCTAGTCCTGTAAACTTATGATTATCACCAATACTGTTTGCATTACCTAAGGGGGAAGTTGCTGTTAACTGATCGTTATAAGTATGTACGACATGTCTATGCTTTTTATCTCTATTGTAAACACTATCATCAACAGTAAACCCTTGAACACCTTCAATACCGCCTTGACAAATTGCTCCATCCATAAAGAGAGTACTATTTTTTCCAGTACTTCTATTTTGGTTTAAAAAAGTATTTTTTGAAAACCATTCAGTTCCACTTGATCCAGGTGCTGCGTAGGTAAAAGAGTTACTTGTTTTATGATTAGCCTCTATAAGTCCTAAAGCTTGTTTACCATAAACAATAGGTATATGAGTAGCTTCGCCCCGTTTATTAATAGCAAAGCCTTTACGTTTATCTGCTTCTCTCTTAAGTTTATTATATTGTTGAATTTGATAAGCAGTAGATACTGCAAAGGTAAACCATTGAAGGGCAGTTTTGCCTAAATAAGTAATTGGTTCTACTGGCATTAGACTTTCCCCCACTTAAGTTTGATTACAGATTCACCGTAAATGTTCGAGAAGCTTTCATCATCTTCATCTTTTTGTTTAATACCATTTTTAGAACCAATAAAAGGAATAACCATATCAAGGTCAGACATAGGAGAAGTTCCTTCAAACGTAACTAACTTATTATCAAAGTTATTACTAATGGCAGGACTATCAACATAACCTTTATAAACTAAAAGAACATCGTTAGTTGTAAGAACAGGATCACCATTAGAGTCAAAAAATCCAACTCTAACTGTCATATCTTTTCCAACAACATTCTGATCAATTTCACTTTTAAAAGTATCATTGTCATCTTCAACAACAACTACTCGATAAGATTCACGGTCTACTACCGAAGAGAACTTTGGTGAGTCTACTTCAAGAATAGCACCATTAGCTGTATAGTTGTTTCCATCAAAAGTTACATCATAAGGTAAAGAAGATAAACGGTAAGTAGTAGAAAATTCTAAATCAATTAAAAAGAAAAAGTCAACAGTATCTTGACTAATTAAGTTTTGTACTGTACTGCTAAAAGTTCTCATTACAACGCCTCTATAATATTAATAGTTCCAGGATCGGCTAAAATGCCATCACTGAAAGTTATACCTCTTAAATCACTAATATCTCGATAATATCTAATTGTTGCATTGGCAACTGTTGAATAAGTTAGACCACTAGGTGGTGTTGGGTAAAGGTTAGAGTCAACTACACTAGAAGCGTCTGACTTAATCATATAGACTTTGTTATTGCTGCCTGTTACAAAAGCACCTTTTGGATAGTTTACAGTACTTAAACGATCGTTAACCTCTTTTAACTGAGGCATAGTCATAGTTTGTACTGTATCAAAGTCTACAATGGTTAAAAGAGCATCTGCAGGAGTAGTTGTTACAATATTAAAAGATAGTTCCCAACGTTGAGCACCTTGTGATGATCTTTGCTTTTTAAGTGAAATTGTATCTGCATCAAACATAGGTTCATTTGACGCAATAGAAAGTGGGGCTACAATTTCATAACCCTCAAAATAATATTTCATAATTAACTCCTTAATGGTCTGGCTAAAAGACTCAATCGTCTATCTAAAAACATATAACGAGAGCCTTGTTTTATTCCTGAATTATCTTCATCAGTTGTGACCCAGTGACCATTCTCTGCTATAACTGCAGAGCCATCCATGTAACCAATATCACCATATTGGGGTCTTAAGTCAGGACGTATTTCATAATTACAATACTCAGCAAAAGTTTTAAGAGTAAATCCTTTATTACGTAAGGCTAGTAAATATTCCCTCGGATTATTATATTCTACTTTAATATCTTCTGCTTTTGATTTGTTACCTTTTAGTGCTTTATCATATTCGATAAGAAAACAAAAACAGTCATTGTATCCCCATGTAAACTTATCTATACTACTTGTTCTTTCATTAATAATTCTTTTTGCTCTTTCTAAAGCATTACTTATTTCTTCTTTACTATAATACATAAATACTACCTTTAATAACACTAGGGGACAGCCCTTCTTAAACGTCAGGTATTCTATCCCCTAGAAAGTATTAAACTTTTTCTGCTATAAACATTCTTACTAGATCTGCCACAATGTCGCTTCGTACAATGTCATCAACACTGAACTCTACAACAGGTAGTGACATACCTGCTTTCTTGACTAACTTACAAAACTTAGTTAAGTCTTCTCCGTTTTTTACATCAGATTGAGCAGGATCCCCCATTAAGATTAGTTTAGAGTTCTCACCTAAACGTGTACTAATAGCCTTTAATTCATCCATACAGAGGTTTTGAGCCTCATCTACTAGTACGAGAGCGTCCTCGTAAGAACGCCCTCTAATAGTCTCAATAGGTTGTATCTCAATCTCGCCTTTATTTAACATATACTGGTATTTGCTTTTGCCTAAGGCCTGTTCTAAAACCTCAAGCATAGGCATTAACCACGGTGTCATTTTATCCTGTATAGTTCCTGGGAAATGCCCAAGAGTTTTACCTGTAGGTACGTTTGCTCGAGTAAGTACAATTTTATCATACTTACCTTGTTTGTATAACTGAGCAACTGTTCCCGCACTACAATAAGTCTTACCTGTACCAGCACATCCAATTGTTACTACAATAGGGTACATCTTGATACTTCGAATAAGTTTATCTTGTTTATCGTTTTTAGGTATCACATGGAAACCTAACTGATGAACATTATTTTTAGTAGCGTAGCGAGATTTTCTTTTTGACATGTAAGTCCTTTATGTTTACATTAAGGTTTTGTTGGCCAATCTTCTTCTAATAATTCTGGCCAATTCTCATGATTTGTTAAATTACGCAAAGAAGTTCTATACGTTGCCCATGTAGCCTTATCGTCATCGGACAATGGGCTGTCTGCCGCCTGTGTCCAATCGCTTTCCATAAGCAATGTATTACGCTGATTACGGACGATATCTGATTTTACAGATACCGATTCAGGGTATTTTGCTTCAAGAGGAACTCCCTCTTCATCTATTGAAAAGTAATCATTAGATAATTGTTTTAAGATAGATAAATTTCCTATTACAAAGGCTTCTACCATATCATTATCAATAAATCTAATAACTGGTTCCGTTCCACTTAAAAAATTGTAATTAGGGAGTTTAATTTGTTTAGTCGGAACAAAGCTAGCCAGACCTACTGTTGGACCGTCTGTTGGTTCTAATACTATATCAAGGACATCTGGGATTGTAGGTTCTTCCTCAGGCTCTAAGTTCTGATCAGGATTATCTCCGAGTGCTCCTGAGATCCCGTCAAAGTTATCTGGGGCTGTAGAACCAAAGACCAAAACTGATGAGAGATCATCATTAATAGTCAATTGATAAGTAATCATTACTGTTCTACTCCTAATAGCATTGTCCAACCACTAGGATCCCCCTCAACTTTTGTACCTCCAGACAAAGTAACTTCTATTGGGCGATGTGCAAAATAACTACTATAGTAGGGCCATCTTAACTGAACACCATCAATATAACCTGGACCAGTGCTACTGGTGTTCCAAAGGTGGCCTTTAAAGGTCTTACCTTCTGGAACTGTATACATTTCATTTCTACCACTTGTTGTCTTTACAATGGTGGTACCTCCACCGCTTGCTGATAATGCCATAATATTCTCCTTATGTTTGTTCTATACCTGTGACTGTGACTTTTAAGTCAGCATCATTTACTCCTGCGGAACCCGCTTCACTTGAAATTATAGGAACGCCAAAATGTCGCCATGCGTAAGATGTACTACCAGAAGTTCTCCCAAACATCGGATCTGAAGAATACCTATATAACTCGTTCCCAGTATTGTCAAAAGTAATCATTTCATTACTGTTTGTTTTAGTTCTAAAACCACCCTTAGGGGTAAACCCAAACTGAGAACCTCGGAAATTTCCAGGCATCTGTGGAACAGTTATGTCGGTACGAGAATTATACCAAGTATGTCCTAAGTCTTTTCTTGTTAATGCTGTTACTGCTGCGCTTCCTGCGGCTGTTCTTAAATCTGTCCAAGAAATATTAGATTTATATTGACCTACAAGAGTATTGCTTCTGTAAATATACAAATACCATTCATCAGCAGAATGATCAACAGAAATAATAAAATCACCATCTGCATAACTAATTGATGCATCAAAGTTAAATTTGTAAAATGCACCATTCATCATATTTTTCATATATAATTCTTGAGGATTACTATTACTAGGAATATACCAATACATACCATGATAAGCATGTCCTCTAGGATAAGAAGAAGTAGGATAAGGAGAGGGGTGTCCAGTACTTTGATTCCAATAAGTGGGGTAGCTTAATCCATATATAGTAAACGAAGAAGGATCATAAAATGGTCTATGGCCAATAAATTGTCCATTACTTCGCATCTCTACCATACGTTGATCTGTAACACTTCCGTTTGTATTTGATAACCAATTTCTTCGCCAATCAAGCAATCCAAAAGCTCTGTAATTATTATAGGTAAGTTGCTGGTTATTTATGCTTGAGGAAGTAGTGCCTCCAACAGATCTTGCCGCACTAACATAATAGGTTTGTACAGAGTTATTGTCGTGTCCATGCCAATATATATTCTCACCGCCTGAAGTAGTATACATAAAATATAAATCAATCATATCGCTAGCATATGACAAACTTGTATGTTCTGTTTCAAATTCAGATTGTAAAGCTGTTTGTAAAGAACCACTTAGATGGCTAATATCATGAGCTGTGCCATCATCCTTTTCTATATAATAGTAGTAACGTAATCGACTTCCATCATAACAAATTCCAACAACTTTTTGAGCTACTATGGGCCAATCACTTGTTTTAAGTTTTAATGTAGAAGAACTAGGTACAATAAGATGCCCTTCAAGGTTGTAAGTTCCGCCTTTTCCTAAAGAAATATTTGCAATATTTTTTCCGTCTAATTCAAGATACGTATTAGATAGTTTTTGATCAGGCGAAGTTATTGAAATTTGTTTAATAACCTTATTATTTCCACCTGATATTAGCGTTTCCTCACCGTCATTTAGATTTGTTTTAGTAAGTGTTGTATCATAAAATTTTTTAAATGCTTCTGCCATATCAACTCCTTAAGATGCAGTGTAGCCAAACATCTGAATACCAAATGTTGGTTGGGATATTCCAGCAGCGCTTATTTCAGAGGCACTCATTTTGCCCATAGTTCTTTTCCATAAATAATTACTTGTAGGTGTTACAGTATCAACCCCTACGAATTGACTATGGCTATAAAGTTCATTTCCATCTATATCACACATTACTAAAACATTACTGTTGTTTTGGTAGCCAAAACCACCATCCATTCGATCTGAGAGCTGACAAGCAGCAAAAGTACCAGTATTGATACTTCCATTAGGAATTGATACGTTAGTACTTGTGCAATTTACTGAGCTAGTCCCACCTGATGTAATAGATTCATATTCTGTTATAGTTCCTGGAGTAATAGCTCTTCTCATAGTAGTGCTTCCATCAGGTCTCCAAAATACAAATTTGTCATTATCTTTATCAATTGATACAGTAAAGTCATAATTACCACTGCTTGACCAATTAACGCTAAGATTAAATGAAAAGAACTGACCTGTTTTTAAAGAAATACCATAAATTTGGCTGCTATAACTACTACTTGGTATATAAAAATACCAATCTCCAATGCAATGTGCTCTTGGCCAAGAAGAAGTCATAGAGGGACTGAAGCTACCTTGGTTAGTTGCAGGGGTTGAACTAGCAACACCATTCCATTTATTAAATGTTGTCTGAGTGTTACGAATACTATTACTATAACTTAAAGAACCATAAGTATAAAGATAAGCACCTGTCTGATCTAACATATTAGGTACATACCCCATTGATACACCTGTAAAGTTAATAACTTCAAACATAGATCTACTTATATCTCTATCATAAGCAAAACCTCTATAATTTCCGCTAGGTATTGCACCATACTGTTGAACTTCGGTACTACCACCTCCATAGTTCCAATCTTTAGCAGGAATGGTGTATTGTCCTTGGACAGAGTTGCTATCATGATAAATATAACTCATAAGATAATGAGGATTGTGCTGACTATTAATCCCTGTAGCGGCATAACTTCTAGCGTCTACTACATCAATTATATTACTATAATGGCTACTAGGAATGCCATTATCATGATAGTTTTTATTTTCTGAAATAGTATGAGTTACGGTACCTGTTGATTGATCCCTAACTTTAACATTTACATATAGCCTTTGAGTAGTATTACTGCCCATAAATTGCTCATACTCTTTATAAAATGCAACTGGATAAGTATTTGGCAATTTAAGTTTTACAGTAGAGTTTGGAGGTACAATATATTCTCCAGTAAGACTAGCTCCTGAACTAGTAAGGCTAGCTACATTGTGACCATTTACTTCTAAAAAGCCGCCATCAAAAGTAACTCCTGACTGCGGATCAAAAGTTACTTCTTTAATAATTTGAGTGGTACTACTGTTTGTAGTAAAAAGTGTATGCTCACCATCAGACTGAAACTGTGAGTCACCTAATGTAGCGTTGTATATACGACCTACTGAATTAGCCATAATATTTCTCCTTTATATATAAGTATACAGGCTAGCCATAGAGGCACCTGAACTAGCTACTTGAGTGTCTACATAATTTTTGTTTGCGGCGTCTGTTCCAGAGCTAACTGTATCAATACCTTCTATTCTACCTGTACCTTCAAGTTTAATCCTTCCGCTATAAATCCGAGTATATGACGGACCTATGTGCGCAATATTTGAATAACTGCTTGTATGACTTGATTTAAACCAGAAGCCTGAATCCTCGGTATTAAGATACTCAACAAGCGTACAGTGATGCCCACCAGAAATAGTAGGGCTAGATCTACTTCCTGAAACTTGCATGCGAGAACCGATGAAGTGGTTCCAGTTAGAGGTGTAACCTTTTAAATAACCATAACCTGAACCGCCGCCAATAGCTACGTCACCTTGGCCCTGTATTAATCCGTTTACAGAAAGAGTACCAACATCACCAATATTGTAGTTGTTCATATCAATAGGCGAGTCAATTATAGTGTTTGTGCCACGAATATAGTTTACGCTACTATTACTGTAATTTATATGTGTGGCAGTGCCATTTCCGTTATCAATGCGTAATTCGTTGTCAACCGTCAGCTTACCTGTCATGGTATCATTAGTATCACTACGCAAGAAGCTGCTTGCCTGAATACCGTCAACCGTGTCAGCATCTAGGCCATTGCCAGAACCTTCGTCACCTGTGTGGAGCAGTCTGCTATACGCACCGCCATTATAATAACGAGGATTGTGTTCAAACGCCCAGTAACCGTTGTTGAACACTTTAGAGTTACTACCCGTGTCCGATCTATATAAACCCATAGCCCACGGGCCACCGCTTGACGTTTGTAAAACTAGCGGCTGACTTGTGCCAGTGCTTATGGTGATGGTTCCTGTAGCGGTATCAGCCGCATCACTACGCAAGAAGCTGCTTGCTTGAATACCATCTAACAAGTCAGCGTCTAACCCTGACCCTGCACCATCGTTTCCGCTATTCCAGAAAGTAGTCCAAGACCGCCATGTGCCGTTGTCACGACGACGAATATGAATGTCTGCTGTACCTGACCCAGTGCCACCCCACACCATTTGCGTAGGCTGTCCTCCGTCATTGAGAACCATCATATTATGGTATGTGCCAGAAGGTGCGTTTGTTGGCACAGAGCTAGTCCAACGGTAATGTCCGTTTGTTGTGATTGTGTTTAAGTCATTAGTTGAGTTTAGGGCTGTAGCTTCTATACCTTGCTTCACATCAACAAGGCTTGTACCATCCAGCAAATCTGCATCCAAGCCTGACCCTGCGCCATCTACTGTTTTGATCTTAGCTAATACGTCTGCAGCAGTGTAGCTAGAAGAATTTAACTTAGTACCTATCTGATTACTTATGGTAGTAGCAAAGTTAGGATCATCGCCTAAAGCAGCCGCCAACTCATTAAGTGTATCTAACGTAGCAGGAGCAGAGTCCACAATATTTGCAACCTCAGTATCAACATAAGAAGTTGTTGCATAAGAGCCTAGGTGCTGAGTAACAGCACTAGAACTAATATCGGAATCTTGGATAGTAGAGTCTACCCAAGCTGTTCCGTTATATCTTAGAAAATCACCTGTAGCTGCAGAAGTAATGGTTACATTTGAGATATCCCCTACTGAGTTAATTTGAGGAATATCATCATTAACCCAAGCAGAACCATTCCATTTTAAGAATTGATCTGTACTAGCTGATGTTATTGTTACATCTGAAATATCATCAAGAGAATTAATCTGAGGAATATCGTCATTAACCCAAGCAGAACCATTCCATTTTAAGAATTGAGAAGCACTTGCAGAAGTAATAGTTACGTTTGAGTGAGAGTCTAAAGTGTGGTCATGGGGAGGAAATGTTGCAGGAACATTTACCAAATCCCCATAATCACCTGTAGTTGCTATGTCATGTAGCCCAGTGACTTCACTTGCAGAAATTTCGCTATCACTAAGCGTGTTATTTGCTGAGAGTAACTGAGCCAGTTTTCTCGCCTTTGATCTAGCCATTGAGCTACCTTTCTTTTTATTGTTTTATTCGGGTGCGGGTTCTGAAGTCGGAATAGTTTCAACAGACCAAGTAGCCTGATAACCACCACCAGATTTAGCTTCGTAACCAGATATTTGTGCATACTGTGTTTCTGTTACTGTTGGCTTGTTGGACAAATCTAAAACATATCTGTCGCCATCAACAAGAATCTCCATATTACTTTCATCACTTTCAACGGCTGTGCTGTTGCTGCCTTGGTGTTGAGTAATGTCAAAGGTATCTCTGTCTTGTATTGCTACAATAAAATCACCACGCTCAAGATGAGAAGTGTTATCAAATATTTTAATTCGCATTGCTTAACTCCTATGCATCTTCTTCAATAACTAACATTGACCATTGAATATGACCGGCTGCCCGATTGCTCCAATTGTTATAGTTCGTACTACCCGCCCAATCATATAGATATACTGTCTCACCAGCAGTAGCGTGAGGTGTTGGCAAAATACTGTGAATACTTCTATCGTAGCCATTTGTTAGCCTTGAACCATCATAGCCAGGTGGTGCTATATACTTTTGTGCGCTTGCACTAGTGTTGTATCTACGACCAATTGCTAAGGTGCCATAATAACCTGTGCTAAATGCATAACCAAAGTTAAAATCTGCCCAATCATTACCACTGTTTCTTGTTGTATATCGTTCCCTTACACTATCGCCAATATAAAGCTGAGGGGTATGATTAATGTTATCAACTCTTGTCCATCTGTGACCGTGGTCAGGATTGAAATGCACAGATGCATATACTTCGCTGGTTGTACCTCCACCAAAATCACCTTGTGGCATATAAACCATTAACATTCTGTTTGTATTATGTCCTGTAGATGTACTGCCAGTACCATTAGTGCCAGCGTAAAAACCACAAACATTAGCGTAGTTTTGATAGCCGCTTTTTATACTGCAATCAAATCCAAGTCTTGCAATCTTACCTGCTGGAACAGTGTATCCTGTTGATGTTGCATCCCATTGGTTAGTTGTTTGAGCAGTATAGTGACCATTGTAAAATTTTATATTTCTTCCCATAGTTACCTCCTAGAAAGCCGAGAATGCTGTACCACCACCACCAGCACTGGCTACTGCGGTATCTACGTAGTTTTTGTTTGCTGCATCAGTTCCAGATGAAACTGTGTCAACGCCTTGAATGCGGCCTGTGCCGTTTAATACGATGCTGCCGTGTTGAACTGTCAGATTAGAGCCATCAATCTGCATATATTCTGTGCCATTGATGTAGAACTCTGTGCGGTTGTCATGAACATGCTTAATAGCCCAAGAGTTGTCAGCATCTAACAAACCAAATTCATTTGAACTGGTAGCGTATACAGAACCTCTGCGGCTTGTCCCGTTTGTCTGAAATTCAATCTGATTATAACTTTGTGAAGTTCTTGCGGTCCAGTTTGTGGAGCTATTAGAGGCCCAATGGTTTCCAGTGGCCTCGTTATAAAGACCCTCGCCAGTGTTGTAGTTGCGATACCAATCGTGGGCATAGAAATTTGTAGCGGTTACACTTCCACCAGTTGAATTAACATTTGCAAATGTTGGAGATGATGTTGTTGTAACAGCTTGGTTTAGGTAACTGCTGAACTGGTTGCCATCCCATAGGTCAGCATCCAATCCAGAGCCAGAGCCATCGTTGCCAGAGTGCCAAAGTGTATGAGTAGCTGAACCATTATAGATATAACCGCCAGAATATAAATATCTGGTTGAATTACCTCCACCGCCACCTATGTATGAACCATAAGTGGGATTATAACCCAAAAAGTCAGCATACCCTGTTCTTGATGCTAGTTGACCTGTTGCGCCAGCAGCAAAAGTAGGGTTAGCAGTAAAACTATCAGCCGTATCAGAACGCATAAACTGTGTGCTGTCTAAGCTATCAAGTGTTGCTGCATCAATGTTAAGCGCATCAATGTCAGCCTTGGTTTGATCCGCAGTAGCACCGCTTTCAATGCCATCTAACTTAGAGCCATCAGATGCTATATCACGTCCATCAACAGTTCCAGAAACTGAAATATTCCCAGTAATGTCTACGCCTGTGCTAGTGGTTTCTAGCTTTTTGCTGTTGTTATAATTTAATTCAACTCCACCAGTTGCAACAATACCTTTTAAATAATCACCACCTGAATTTTTTATTATTAAGTTACCAGTGTTATTTTGAATATAACTATTAGATCCGTCATGGAATAGTTGAAGATCATCAGAAGTACCGAATACAGCTTTGTTATTATCATTAAAGGCTAAGGTGCCGTTAATACTTACGCCGTAGTTTTGTGTTGATAGTTTTAAAGAGTTGTCATAATAAAGTTCTACTGCTGAATTAGCATAAACAACAACCCCCTGTTCTCCAGAAACAGCTTGTAATTTAATTTGACCGCCCGAGCTATTACGAATATGAAAAGATCCAGTGGTATTTTCAATATTTGTATTAGTACCATCGTGGTAAATCTCGAAATCTTGAGAGTCACCAAAACGTAATCTAGTGCTGTCTCCAAGATTAAGTGCGCCTGTTAAAGTGCCTCCCGAAAGAGGCAACTTTGAGTCTACTTGTGTTTGAATATTAGATGTCACACCATCTGTATAGTTTAGCTCTGTTGCACTAGCAGTGACTCCTGTGATATCTACTACTTCAATAGTACCATCAACTAGAGGGCTACCCGCCGCAACGATATCAGCTAAGTCTCTTGCTTTTGTCATAGTGTTTTATTCCTTTATGCTGCCTCTTTGTTGTTATGGTTTCGTAGGCCAATCCTCTTCGTTAAGATTAGGCCAATTCGCATGTGTGGTTAAATCTCTCAAAGCTGTTCTGTATGTCGCCCAAGCAATTTTATCTTCATTGTTTAAAGGGCTGTCGTTCATTTGCGTCCAATCGCTATCATCAAGCAATTTGTTTCTATCTTCACGTAAAACAGCGGCGAACCGTTCATCAGCCCCATCTACCCAAGCCTGTTGCATAGCGTTGTATTCTGCCAATTCATCTTCAGTCAGAGGAACAATTTCACCACCAAAATTCTTTGTTATCGTCATTTGACCATATCCTCACCTTATCTGTCTACGCCATAAACCCAGAGTTCACCAGTCATCGTTCCTGTGCTGGGGAAATATTGAAAACCAGTTATGTTTCCTGATCCCGCAGAAGTAAAATCACCACCACTAATGCTAACTCCGCCTTGGCTACTGCCGTTAATATGCGACATCCAAGAGTACATCATAACTTGGTACGAACCTGCTTTTGTATAAACTATTCTAAATGGAAACAGAGTTGTCGCATCTGAATAGCACTGATTGCTATTATGGCTGTGTATAAAAAAAGATGAGCTAGTTGATATATAACCGTAGTTTCTATGGTTACCTGTGGTATCATAAGTGCTGTTGGTGTGAAGTGTTGTGCCAGTATAAACTCTTGATTGTAAATGAAAATAGTTTGCTGCATTAAGTCTCATATAACCATGCACTTCATATTCTTCATATGTGGTGGAACCGATATTTGTTGGTGTTACTGTCACACTGGCAACATTACTAAAAGTTGTGGTATACAGCTCCTTTAGTAAACCACCACCCACACCAGATGTACCTAGTGCCGCCACAGTTGTTGCATCTACAGACGCAATGTTAGTTAGCTGTCTGCTATCATCAATTACTGTTGTACCTGATACTTTAATAGCCATCTTCGGATTCTCCTATTAGCTGTTAAGTTGAGCTTTAAGCTCGTCTATCTGTTCTTGCTGTTCTTTGATTGCTTCAATTAACACAGAGACAATGTTACCGTATTTAACTGATTTGATACCTTGGTCGTCTGTACTAACCAGTTCGGGAATAACCGCCTCTACCTCTTGAGCAATCACACCAACTTCTGATTTTCCGTTTTCAATCCAATCGAATGAGACACCACGTAACTGTTGCACTTTGTCCAAAGCATCAGGAATAGTCTCTACGTTAGTTTTAAGTGTAGCATCTGACGTACTGTCAAAGTTGGCTGCGTATATAGTACCTGTAAACAAGCCATCCTTAAATCGCTGAGTAGAATAGCCTATGTCATACGCATTGGTAGTTTCAGGGTAGAAACGATAACTGTCAAAGCGAACTGTCCGTGAGCCTTGAATAAAGACATTCAAGTTATTTCCATTGGATTTTACTTCTAGTTGTCCTGACGCAGAACCAATAGAGCCTACTAAAGAATCATCTTTTTTGATGGTAACAATGTCTCCATCAGAAGACGTTCTGTTGAAAAGTGCTGCCTCAGAATTTGCTCTTACTGACCTCAAAAGACCAGAAGCTTCAATTTGATGTCCCGCTGTATTATTGCCAAACCCACTCTTACCCACAAACAGATTGCCATTGCTGTCGATGCGCATACGTTCTGCGCCTGCGGAACCAAATCGCAAATAGTCACTACCGTGGTTGTATTCTATTGTACCTCTTTGCGCACCACCAGCATCGCCAAAATTAATTCCAGAAGAACCAGTAGACAGCAAGTCCATAAATGCATAAGTGCCTGTGTCTATTGCAAACCTTGACAATGAATAGGGTGTAACAGTCCCTGAAGTTCCAATCTTTAGCAAGCCGCTGCTGTCGATGTGCATCTTTTCTGCGGCGTCTATTTCAAAAATGATAGTGCTACTAGGTGATGTGCCATTTGCATCATAATCTGCGCCTAAATGTAAGGCTCCTTGCGATGCAAGTCTCCAAGCTGACCCACTTCTTTCAATTTTACAACCAGAAGCATCAGTTGAAGAGCTAAATCTAGCAGCAACTTCAGTCCCAGATGATGAAGGCGTTGAAACATGCAGTCTTTCAGAAGGCGAACTCGTCCCAATCCCAACATTACCGCCATCTAAAATAGTAAATACTTCTGCTGTATTATCAAACACATTTAACAAATCGGCAGTACCAGTTCCTTTAATAAGTGCCACTGGATTTGTGTTGTTATCAGAGACGATCTCTAAATCTGCTGCTGCGCCTGTAAGTGACTGAAACCTATTTGCAGATATGTAGGCTTGTAATTTACCACTAGGCGAACTCGTCCCAATCCCCAGACTCTCAGCACTCGCATCCCAGAAGAACTTTGCCGTGGTGCCTGTGTCCTCGTAGAAGCTGATGTCGCCGTTTTCTTGAAACAAAGCTAAACGCTCTGATGTAGTATTGTTTCGGCTAAACCCAATATATGTGCCTGTCTGATTATTATCGGCATCCACCTGTAGTTCTATTTGCCCTAGGGAATATATTTTACCCGCATTATCAACGAGAAGATTATCAACACTAGCAGTACCCGTGATGTCTACGCCTGTGCTGGTGGTGGCGAGTTTGAGATTGTTGTTGTAATAAAGGTCAACAGAGCCGTTAGGTGTAGCGACCAACATTTCTTCGTCAGCACCACCACTTTGTTTTAACTTAATTTCTGTTCCATTTGTAGAAATCCAAAGTCCACCTAATCCACCTTCTTCTATATAACTTCTTGTGCCATCATGGTAAATCTGTAGGTCAGACCCTGCGCCGAAGATGGCTTTGTCGTTGTCGCCGAAGGATAAGTCGCCTGTCATTGTATCGCCAGACTTAGAAACTTTAGTAGCAATACTATTGGTTACTGTAGTAGCAAAATTAGGATCATCACCTAAGGCCGCTGCAAGTTCATTAAGAGTATCTAAAGTTCCTGGAGCAGAGTCTACTAACCCTGCAACTTCAGTATCAACATAAGCTTTAACAGATTGTTGAGTAGGCACTTTGGTAGCTGAATCAGAAGCCATTGTATCTTCGTCAATAACAAAGCTCATTGCTGCAACACTAGTATCACTGTTCATTACAGCCCCTGCTGCGTCAACGTTTGTTGAGTCTGTTACA
>Ga0255772_10000395_pt1 | contig 42756 bp, 70 predicted proteins | sample 071ome_34_FD_179970 | JGI IMG/M metagenome (GOLD analysis project Ga0255772, IMG submission 179970) | Coastal salt marsh microbial communities from the Groves Creek Marsh, Skidaway Island, Georgia - 071411BT metaG (version 2) | ecosystem: Environmental > Aquatic > Marine > Intertidal zone >...
AGCCATGATAAGCCCCCTTAGTCTGGAATTTCAGTAGAAAGTTGATCTTGACCGCCTTCGTGCTGGTAGGCAGAGTTCACGCTGTAGGCTTGGCCGCTGTTAGCAACGATAGATTCCAGAATCTCAACTGGGGTGTCTTTCATTTCTTCAGGCTCTTTACCAAGCGCTTTAGCAGCATTGGTCATAAGGCTGTTCATTTTAGCCTCTTTTTCCTTCTCTGCTTTTTCGTACATGGCGTTGTACTTTTCGTCCATTTTGTCCATGCGGTTAGCCATTTCTTCAACGGAGCTGGCCATTTTATTCATAGCCTCATCCATTTTGCCCATGCGCGCATTGACGTCCATAGCGGTGTCTTTGCCAGCTTTCATGGCGTTACCTGCAAAAGATTTGAAGTCACTATCGGACATGCCCTCTAGCTCCTCCTTGGTCTTACCGCAGTTAGCAGCTAAAAGCTGTTCGATAATAAAGTCTTTCATTTCGCCTTCTTCCTCTTGTGAATTTGGCATGATAGTTGCGTCGTTGTTATTGTTACCTACTGGCACAAGCTTTGCAAGCATGTCAAGGATTTTACTTATAGTTCCTTTATCTGCTGGCAGTTCAATTTCAATTTCGTCGTCTTCATCTTCCATAAGCCCTTGTTTTTCCTCATTAAGATTACAAACAATGACTTCGCTTGTCTGACCTTCTGCATTGGCAAAAATGCCGACACCTTTTTCAGGGGTTGCCGCGCCCGGCTCATCAAGCAGGATTGCAACGTGGTCAAACTCCATGTTTCGGGCTATCCAGGTGTACTCATCACCGTCAGCATTGACGCCTGACACTTCATCTTTTGTCAGCATCAGTCCGGTTGATACATGGATTGGCTCGCGTGAGGATTCCATATATTGGATACGGTCAAGAAGTTCAGGGCCTCGCTTACACCCCTTCGCCTGATCGACATTAATCACAATATCCATCAATACTTCATTGCCACGCTTTGTTACATTGCGATTGACTGCGCCAACATAGAAGTTTTGCACAGCCTGCCCGCTCTTGGCGCTAATGAAGTTACCGCTTGCATCAGTAGGGTGTCCAAGTGGCGCCAGTGTCTCATCAATTGACAGATATGATCTATCAATATCTTCAGAGGAGTAAAGGCCGCCATTCATGACAACATCGTCACGAATAGGGCACACATTGCGCAGCACGATCTCGCCGCGCTTTTCATCCCGGTATACGTTTTTAGCATTGACCTGAGTCAACACGTTACAACGTAGCTTTTGATTGCCTTTCATTTTGAAATACTCTATTTGCTGTAATCGTTTATCGGCCTCTTCTTTTGATGAATAGCCTTTTGATATCCTCTTGCCTTCTTCCGAGTAGACAAACCACTTGCCACCCTCTTTACGAACCACGTTGGCTTGAATGTTGTTTGACTTGTCTTTGTCGGCAGCTTTCATCTGATCGTATAGCTTGCGGAACCATGACATTCCAGGTCTACCGCCCCACAGCATGGCAGAGGCATAGGCATGGCTATCTTTAGGCTCATCTAGGAATCGTTCATTTCGCCCCCAAAATCTATTGCCTTTTCTTGCCCACTCAGGACTTACGCTTGACCCAGAGGCAAGCTTTCTTGCCATTGACACGGTTGAGGCTTCTAATCCTTTTCCAGTCTTTCCTTCTTTATGGAGTTCAAGGCCGCGCTTATATGCCTTCCTTACCGTTTCAGGAGGCGAGAAGTTTATGTGAGAATACTTTGGCATGATTTATGCGTCCGGCAATATTTATGCCAGTTTACATAATGATCGGGAATAAAAAAAGCCCTGCTGGGGAACAGGGCTAAAAGGTTTTTTACACTTAAGGAGAGCAATGAATCAATCGAGTGAGAATGATTGCAGTTGCTCGTCCACCATATCACGGATTAAGTGCATGTCAATCCTAATCATCCCATTCAACGTGAATGTGATTGCTTTCAAGTATCACCTGAAACCTTCCAAATGCATTACTGTACTGACTAAGCTTGTCAGATAGCCTACGCGCCGCCTCTTTTCCTTTATCCTTAAAGTATCTTGTTCTGAGATCAATAGCATACCCACTATAATGCAAAGATCCTGCAGAGTGAGACAGATCAAAAACACCATCAAGATCATGGTACCTTCCATCAAACTCAGTCCCACTTGTTATTACGCACTCATGGCCAAGATCAAGCCATATCTCTTCAGCGTGCTTCATTGCGTGGCGCATTACTCTTTTGATGCCATCAAGACTAGCATTTGCCTTTATCTTCACTTTAACAACTCCTTAAGGCTGCGGTTTTGGTTGTTCAGGAATTGCAACAACTCCTGAAGGTTCTTTATTTCATCACCAGCAAAACAGATTTCTCCTTCTGGTGATGCTGTAGGGTACTTGCCAGGGTAATCAATCAATAGGCTATCTGGCACATCCGGTGTTACTTGAACAGGAATATTAACAGCCTTGTAAACAACTTCAGGCTCTTTTACTTCCTTTGATGAGCAGCCAGTAACGAGTATCGAGAAAGCCACACACCCAGAGAACAGAACCAGCACGCCGATACACTGTAGAGATATTTCAAACAGCTCAGCCAAATCAATTCTTGATGTTTTCATCTACCCACCTGTTGAACTCTTGTGATGATCGGGCAGGCTTTATATCAGGCGTGGCGAATTTTGCAATGGCCATGCTGACAGCGCTATCGATCTTGCGCTTACATGTGCGCTTGATTTCAGGTATTGACTGACTAAGCTGGTCACGGCCGGACTCGCATAGCGACTTCTCAGACTCTAGCAATGCAATCTTTCTCAATGCCAAGTCATGCTCAATAACCTGATCATCAATGACCTGCTGAAGATCGTCAGACAGGTTTCGGTAATGCCATGCCTGATACCCGGTGGCCAGAATGACAACTACCAGCAGAGCATGTATCGGGTATTTGCCCACTAATTGCGTAAACTTTAGAAAGCCTGTCATTTCTTACCACCTTGAATACACATCAATACGGTAGACTCGGCATTAATTCCGGCCAGGGTGCGGAGATTGTAATTCATTGCGTACTGGGCCGAGTGAATGCTTGGAAGAGGCTGGTTAGGCTCAAGATACATTTCTGATAGCTCTTTGAATTGGCCCTCTAGTATGCGGTGATTATCTCGTCCGTCCTTAAAGTGTAGGTTTGCGTTCATTCCACACCATCCAGCTTCGCAATATTATCCTTCATCAGCTTAACCTTTGGTGCCAGGTGACGGTATAAGTCACACACTCGATACTGAGATAGCGCCATAATATCCAGCTCACCAATGCAGTGCCCGGCTATCTGAACCTCTGCAAACATGAATGATCCGTTATCAGTGGCGTCAACCAAGTCAACTGAGTGACCCAGTAGATCGTTGATTAGCAGGTGCATCACCTTTTTTTCAATATTCATATTGCTCCCCGATTTTAGATATTTCCGAATTCACTGAGTCAATAGAAGTCTTTATTATGGATCGCTTGTAATTGCTGGTAGCAACCATATCTCCAATTTCAAGTGAGTAAGGTTTTTCTATCTTTTCCTTAACTGACAGTGCGCTTTCTCTAAATGCATTAGCGATGGCCTTTCTAAATTTTTTTCTTTTAGTGCCATCAGGGTCAAAAAAATCACACCATTCAGAAAGAGACTCTTCTTTTTTTCTAATCATTTCTTCATGAGGCATGCAAAAATAATCTTCGCAAGCCTTTCTGCACTCTTCAATTGACCTTCCATTTACAGGCATTAACTCACACTCATCATACCAAGATGCAACACCTGTAGCGTATGAGTCCTTAGAGCCATCACCATACTTTTGGTAATAACTGTATTTTACGTAGGTTATTACATCGCTGTTGAAATGAGACTTTGAGTGCTCATATATCGGCCTTATGTAGACCTCGTCCCCAGTAGCGAATCTTTGCCCTTTAGGCTGCTTTCCACTATCCATTATTACTCTCCATATCAGCCCTTACTACCCGCTCGACATAAGCGGACATGTTAGGCTGTTTCGTTATGTGTAGTCTTACGTCCGGAGCAAGCTTGGTGCCCCAGTATTTCTTCTTCTCTGATTCCGGCTTTTTTGGTCGGCCGCGCTTCTTGCTTTCAGTCATGGCAATATCATAGTGATTATTTTATGTATGTCCATTAAATATTGGATATCGGCGCTATTTGTCTACACCAAAGAACTTCTTACGCTGGGCTTTTACTTTGTCTTCGAAGTTCGGGTCTGTTGGTTTTCCATTGGAGTCAACCAATACGCTTACCTGGGTACAAAGGCACGCAATCGCGTTCCCACCCTCCTGATACCACTCCTCAGTCTCTTTTCGCGTGTATATCCCGCCGTGACGCTGTGCGTGTGTTTTGCGGGTTCTATCAGGTATTAGCGCGGATATGTGCATAAGACCTGTTCTTACACCGATCTGGTTAGCTTGGAAGTTCTCATCCCATAGCGCCCGGCGGTGCGCACCAGTTATCTCAGTTCGTGCTATTCGTTTAGCTCTGGCCAGATTACCCTTAGTTCCCTTCTTCTTGTCGCCAAACAATGACTTGTTAATACGCGAGGCTATCCGGTTTGGGTTTTCACCGTTGGACATACCATCGGTAAGGATTCTTCCTAGGCTGGCTTTCATATCGCCAGTGAGGCCCTTAAAATCCTCGAATGCCCGGGTTCCGATATAGATCAGCCTGTCCTCAAATGGAGTGGTTAGGCGTATGCCATCGTATGACCTTGGGTATGATCCCTCGGTTATAATCTCCATATCCCGAATGGCATCAGCCGTTGAGTTCTCATAAGCCTGTATGGAGGCATCAGAAAGCAGGTGTGTTCGCTCATTACCATCAAGCAGGATGTCATCGATGAGGTCTTGAATATAGGCGTCAATATCGTTGATCAGCGCTGCGTCTAACTGATACTGGTAGAAGTTCTGGTTTACCTGCATCACCTCAAACTGCAAGCCATCGATATACGTGCGCATCCCATTCAGAACGCGCTTAAATCGATTCTCAAGCTGCTTGAATACCCTTGCCTCAATAGCATGAGTTCCAGTTTTGTTGACCTTGGCAGTTGGCAATGGAGGGTTAGGCATTACAGCTCCTCGTCACCCACATCATCATCGCCTAATTGCTCGGAATCAATGTCATCATCTGTCTTAAGCTCATCAATGCCAGTCATAGCCAAAGCTGAATCCATGGAGATTGTAGGCTGACCAGATTCACGGGCCAGCTTGTTGATCTCCATTACCTTCTTCAGCATGTCCAGCTTTTCGGTATCGGATGGTGCAAACGGATCATCGAAAACAATCTCATACACGCCGCCCGGTGGTTCATCGATCAGCTTTAGCTTAATGAAATGATCAATTACCTTGCGCAGGGATGGTGCAGCAAAGTTCTCTTGACGGTCTTTTGTGGTCTTGGCCGCTTGCTTCTGATCCTCATCGGATGCCAGTCGCCCGGTCTGCTGGCCAATTAATACTGTCATAGGGTACTGAATACCCGCAGCGATAGACGATAATGCAATCTCAAAGTGTGGTTTCGGATCGGTCAGATTGATTGAGATAGTTTCGCGCGTCATGCCCTGGGATGTGAACGACTTGTCAAACCCTCTTACCCAGTCTTCTACAATCTCATTGAATCGGTCGGCAATTTCTGATGGGTTCGATGCGCCTAGCAATTGCTGAAGGCTTGTCAGGTTGGCGTCCTTCTCCATAGCAAAGAACTGGCTACCACGGGCATTCTTGAAGAATCCTTCACCGCCAGCACCAATCAACTTGAAACAGGTAACAAGGTCATTGAATGATTCTTTTAGCGCAGACTTGCCGTAAATAGTGCCATCGTCTGCACCTTCAGCCCATGTAATAACTCGATCTGGGCTGGCTAGTAATGATCGTCCAGTATCATCGTTCCTATCGCCTAGGTTAGATTCCTGAACCTGCCAGGTAATCGGATCGCCGTAGTTGTTTGAGAATGGGTCGTTATCGAACTGGCGCGGCTCTAGTTGCGCCTCATACAGCGGACGCATACGAACCAAGCGACCACTTCCGGGAACTACGCTTTTTTGTGGGTGCTTTCCATCTGTTATCTCAAGGAACAACCCGCCCCAGCGACCAACGCGCTGACGCTCATCAAGCCCACGAATAGCACGCCAGAAGCCTGTCTCCTCAAACAGCTTGATTAACTTCTGTTCCCATGCCGTAGGGTCTTTCGATTTAGAGTCATCAGTAATGCGTGGCGGCGTCTTCCATGTCTCAGTTACCGGGAATCGAACAATGGCAGAGGCCAGTGCGAACCGCTCAAACAGATAATAGAACGATTCAAACGTCAGGGTATGCTGATATCCGAAGTCGTTATAGATATTCGTGTGCTTTGAGTCTACGCCGTACTCTGAGAAGTTCTGAATACGTGAGCGGCGCATATTGGTCTGACCATTGGCCACCATTTCATTGACCGTCATAATTGCGTCAACCAGTTTCTTTTTCTGGCTATTCACAGCTACCGCTTGTTTGTTTTTGTCGCTTTTCTTCATTAGTCAAGCCTGAATGAGTTTTTAAGCATTGTACGGTATAAGCATAGAGTGTGCCAATTACCTGCGTCTAGATGGTATTAACAGTGCTGGTGCGCTGCCAGACTTCAACAATCCAATGTCAACAGCATCCATTGTGTTATCCACCATATCATCATGGTCGTGCGAGTCATCAACCGTGAACTGACTATGCTCTGCCACGAACTCAACAACCCACTTCTCATTATTTGGTATGCAGACCTTGCCAGCTTTAATTTGTGGTGCAGTATCGTATGCCCGGGTAGTCTTATCAATGTTGCGCTGGATTGGAGTGATATTAACCGGAAGCTCAGAGGTTAAGTCCTGTATTAGCCCTGTTCCTGATGATTTGTCCTCAACATGAATGCTTCTCAAGTTTCCTTGCACAAGATCATTCTTAGCAAAAGACGCCTCAACAAACGCCTTGAATTCAGCTCGAAGCTCCGGAGCATCGAACTTACCTCGCTTCATGTCAATCAGGTATATCTTACCCTCATGCACACCCCACTCACAGAACACACTGAAATCATTGTGTTGGCCTTTCTTCTGGGCAGTATCGGCTGTTATGAATCGATATTCCCAGAATGACGGCTTAGGTATATCTGCGCCTTCACCATAGTAAACCCACCAGTCAGGGTCGAACATCTGGCCACCCAGGGCTATTGGCTTCTGCATGTACTGAGACATGAATGTGTATTCATTTTGCTCCCACAGATCCATTAACTGCCCGATATCCTCGTTCTCCGGCCAGAACGAGTAATACCCTCTCACGCACTCAGAATTCTTTACGGCATTCCAGCAATTTGTCTTGTGTGGCTCTGGTAGGTTCTCTATGTACTCTTCTGTTATCAGGGCAGGAATTACCACTTGATCGAAGTCAAGACCCATTCCCCCACTCATCATGAACCCGGTAGCATCAAGTTGATGTAATCTCTGTTGAATGCTAATGATTGGCGTGGGGTGCGCTTTTGACTTATCACCGCGACGTGATCGAACCGTGTCAACAAGCATCCTGTTGTACTTATCACGTTTAACTGCCGAGAACATATCCTCGGGCTTCGAAAAGTCATCCAGCATCAATGCGCCGGAGTATTCAGGCCCAGGGTAACCTCCACGACCGCCGGTTATCTGACCGCCAGCCGAACGACTAACCATTTCGAACAAAACCTTATTAGTATCGCTAACAAGCTGCCATTCTTCAGCCTGATCTGCACCAAACGAAGAAGGCCAAAGCTCTTGCCACTCGCCAGATTTGATCATTTCCCGAACTCGGCGAGAGTTTCGTTTTACCAGTGAGTCGGCATAAGAAAGTGACAAGTAACGCTGTCTTTGTGATGGCGCTATATTTTGTATTGAAGACCATGGAGGAAAGAATATAGACCATGTTTCTGTTTTGGTTGAGCCTGGCGGTACATTGAGTATGGTATTCCCTCGCTTGCGTGACACTACGTCTTCCGCAATGCTTGCTACCATTTTATGATGCCAGTTAGTGATAAACCTTTGACCCTGTGTAATCTGGAACCATATTTGCTGAAATCTAAGAAAAGACCGTTCAGATATCAACCTTACGGCCTGCTTTTGGCCGTCACTCATTTCATCCCAATCAAGCATTAAATTTAATTCCGTGATTCTCATGAAATCCATATTTTAAATTTGCGGATTTCCTGGCATCTATCGCATCGGACAGTTCAGAGAACCTGCCAATATTTATTTGCTTGTACTTTACCTTTATTGTAGCTCGCCACTTATTATTTACTTTGTCCCAGCTAACTCCAGTAAACCCAGAAACATTGCTTGGCTTTGGCCTCTGGTTTCTTGAGTTTTCAATCTTATTTACAACCCTTAAATTCTCAATTCTATTGTCAGATCTGTTTCCATTTATGTGATCAATGGATTTCCCAGAAACACTAAATCCAGAATAGATTGCAACCATTCTATGATGAAGTTGCATTTTTCCACCTATTGATATCATTCTATACCCAGATTTAGCCATTGTTCCTGCATAACGACCTGTTGACCTTTCAACAAGCGCACCATAAAAGGCGTCGTATATAAATCTTTCTTGCAGGTATGATTGTGTAATTTCGATCATGATTGGTCTCTCATGCTGTGGTCGTATTTGATTGCGGAAAGCAACGACCAATTGCCTTTCAGGAGCTACCCTATCCGCTATAAAATTATATCAAAGCTTATCCAGTACATCCTGAACGTCTTTAGCAATGACTGTTGCTTTAGGCGTCATTGTTCCGTCTGTGCTTGTATGGTCAATGATCTGCTTATCTAGACCCAACAGCTTAGCCTTTCCCATTGTCGCTCCAACGGCCGCTGAGCTTTGAGGTGTCTCACAGGTCAATGCGCACGTTCTCGCCTCTTCTAGCTCTTTCAGTAGGTCGTCAACGGTAATATTATGCCTCACTCTGTGCTCCTCTTTTAATTCTTTAAGCCTTTGGGCCACCTTGGGGTTTTTCTGAAGCTTGCTTGACTCTTCCCAAATCTGCTTATCTGTCATATTTTCGGTGTTGTATGCACTTCGATATGCATCAGATGCACTATCTAATTCAATGCATCCGGTGCAAAACTTCTCTTGCTTCCGAGTCAATGCCATTAGATTAGGAACTCTTCTTCAGATGAACCCATACCTTAACCCTCCAACACTGCGTTAATGCCAGTGTATGTTGTTACGAAGAATTTCTTACCCATAACCTCTGTCCAGTCGTGCCAGTGGCTCAGGTTGATGTGAACACGATCACCCCGGCTGATGTCTTCATGGCCAGAGAATGCAACGGTGCCCTTGTTCTGCATTTCTTTACGCTCGTAGGCAACGCCGTTTTTCTCTTCTTCCTGACCATCTAATGTGATCAGTATCTTACCGTTTGCTGGCTTAAAATTCATTCGCCATTCCTTATGTATTCCCCTTTATACTCCAGTATATAACCTAGATTCGTTCCTAGGTCTTCCACCGGATAGGGGCGCTTTTTCATATTGTCGTAGACAATACCGTCCTTTACCAGCACAGCATGTCCTCCGCTTGGCAGCCTTGTGTATCTTACCTGGCCGCCTATTTCTTTCTGGAGTGTAAAAGCGTAGTCCTCACAATCGCCTTGAAATGGATGGTAGATGCTTTCGTAAGCTATCCACTCATTCTTTCCGGACTCTTCCCGCTTATACCTGAAGTTCCACCGGGCTATCCTATGGATATCCTCATGTGGCATCTTCTGCATAGACGAGCAGCCAGCTATTGTCATAGCCATTACTGCTGTTGTGATTCTCATCCCTTACACTCCATTAATCCATTATATGTGTGTCCTTTTAATTATCAAGGCTTCCATGCCTTAATAGCCATTAGTCACTGTCCTTTATGAATTACCCGATCGAATAATTGCAAGCTCGGGCAACAATTGCGACACACCACCCAATAAATGCAATAATCCAACCCACTGATGCCATTTGAAGATAATCATCCTCAGTTAGATTTTTTCCACCATCTGCATTATCAGCAAAAGCAGATGGCCATATAAATCCAGCGACAATCATAAGAGCAAAAACAACCACACTAGCAACCAGCGCCCAAAATGTTGGCTGGCTATAATCAATGCTCATGTCGCCCTCTCATAGCCCGACGTATGGCTTCGTCTGCTATGCGCTGGGAGCTTTTTATATATACACCTGAAAATAATATCTGATCTGTAGTGCAAACATCATCCTGCCCTGTGCCCATGCTTGGCGCAATGCAACCTTCTTTCCACGGCTGCATATCCGAGCTATCAAACCTTACATCTTCCATATCTATATCCTTAGTTAATCAGAGTAGAGTGTGCACCCTACTCCTTGTTATGCGCCTTAGCGCTGGTTAAAGTATTTTACGGATACTTGATTTAAATCTCTTTGGAGGTGGCTCTGGGGTTTCATACTTCACCTTTCCAGTAACCTTCATCCAATGAATCACAAATTCAGCAAGCAAGTCAGGTTCAAGCACATGGCAATTAGCAATATACCTTCTAGCTTCCTGAGCCACGGCCTCTGCTCGCTTGTACGATTCTAATTTTCTTTTACTTATTTCAACCAGCATAATCCTCTCCTTTGTTTATAACACTTCATTGCGCGGGACATAGCCCGCGAATTTGGTTTTTATGCGCCCATATAGGGCGCGGCTAGTGGTTAAAACGGAATATCATCACCTTGCGGGGACTGATTTTGCGGCGCGGACTGGTGAACTCCCATTGGCTGATTCTGCGGCGGTGGCGGCGGCTGATTAGGATTAAACCCCGGCTGTTGAGGCTGGAACCCTGCCTGTTGTTGCTGTGGTTGATATTGCGCCTGCTGTGGCTGTGCATTCTGTGGAGAATGAATAGCGCCTAACCATGCCTCCTGTAGTTCGATCGAATAGACAGGCCCGTTTTGACCGTCGAATATTTCGATCTTCTGAGTTTTTCCGCCAACCTCAACAACAGCACCTTCCACCAGTGCGGAGCGATAAAAATCAATCTGCGCCTGATTGCGAACAAAAACAGCGGCGCTATAGTTTGTCCACTCCTTCTGCTTTGTTTTGTGGTCGTAGTACTGGACACCGCCACGGATGCCAAACCCTACGGATTCACCAGCTTGAAACTCACTTGCGGCCTTATTTAGTTTTAATACAACTGTAGTTGCCATTTTAACCTTCCTTTAGTTAGGTTTATTTAATTTCGCCCATTCAGGCAGTTGTGGTTTTAACCAGTAGCCATAGTTTGGCTGCTGGCCTTTCTTTGCAAAATTGCATCTTGTTGCCAAGTGTTTGACATTATTGTCTGGATAGCCTGTCTTGCATTGGGCAAAAGTTGCATCCAGTTTGTAAAGGTATCGACCAATACCCCACTGAACAGCAGCTCTTTTCATTGAGTCAGATCGTCCGCCTTTAGTTGCCTCAACTTGCGTATTGTCGGCAGCATCCCACTTTGTAACCCATTGCTGAGAAGCTGCATCATACACGGATATACCACACTCAACGCCACCACCTGGAATGTCACGGTATTGATTCTGCCATCCTAGAGGGCCAAAAACATCATCAAGCCTAGCCATAATTGCCCGGTTAGTAACATAGGCTAATACCATTGCCCATGGCCCATTATTTCCAGTGCCAACCTGCTGGGCGCGCCACTCGATGTCACTATCGGCAAAAGGAGCCTGTAATTGTTGCATTAAGTTATTCATAACTTACCACCCTGTATTTTACTAACCATTGCAGCAACTGCTTGGGCCTTACAAGGCTTGCTATCTTTAACAACTGGCCGCTCGGCCGTAGGCTTATACTGCTGGTGAATGGTATTGATCTTAAACATGATTCCAGATCGGTCTAAATCATCCTGCATACGCTGGCGAGCAATAAAGTCCTGACACTTGCTTATCTCAGCATTCTTTTCTGCAAGCTCTGAATACAGCATTGATAGCTGATCCTGGGCATGGTCAGAATAGATTTTTTCGTATGCCAGCTCCTGATTACCAGCGCCGATACATTCAAGAACTTCATTCTGCTTGGCCCAGCCCTCTTTAAAGCTAGGATGGCAATCAGCCTTGCACTCCTGGTGATTCTGACAGGCTTTCTGTCCGGCTAAAAACTGATCCAAATCAAACATCGAAACACACTCCTGCGTAGTAGGCTTTTGACATGCCATTGGCTTTATCCTCTGCAGCCTTATCCATGAGCTTCTTAAATTCACCATCAAGAGACACGGCAGCAGCGCCAGTAGCTGCATTAAGGATCATTGCCATCTGATTAACGCATGACTCTCCAAAGTCTGAATCGGTACCAGTAATTACACTTACAAAAACGTCATAAGCATCCTGACTATTAACGCTATCACCATCACGCCAGCACTGCTGGATAGACTCAGATAAAGACTTCTCTTTGCCTTCCGGATCTGTGATTGCATTAGCTAAAACACTGATTTTGTGATTAGTCATTTTTATTTCTCCTTGGTGTTGCGTTTTGAATATAATCCTAATATTATTGGAACATAATCCGATTTGCAAGGTGTTTTATGAAAAAACAACACAATAAAAAATACGACTTACAAAAGGGCTTTGAGCTTCTTTGCGAAAAGAAAGGAGGAAGCATCTCATCAATAGCAACTGGAGCTGGCTTGGATGACTCAACGATCAGAAAAGCCATAAAAAACAACAACATAACAATCGAAACATTAGAAAAGATTGCAGAATACACCGGACACTTCTATACGTGTCCGACAACAAAAATCACAGTGCCATCAGTAAAGAAGCTGCTGGTTACTATGGGTATTAAGTAGATAAGGAGAAAGACCAATGAGAGAGATTAAGTTTCGTGCGTGGGCGCCTAATTGCCAAGAAATGTGGGACTGGGAAAGAATGCAGTATGTACTGAATACCATTGGATGGCAGAACTTTTCCGAGGGCGAAAAGATTATAATGCAGTACACGGGTTTAGATGACTGTAACGGAACCCCCATTTATGAGGGCGACATTTGCAAGCTTGTTTTTCATGCTGACGAGAGCTTTGAATCAATTGCTGAAGTGAGGCATGATAAACATCAACTATCCTTCTGGAACGATCGTGAGTTTAAGAAAGCTTACAACCCTTCTGGTGGCTACTGGAGTAAAACAGCCAAATGCCTGCCTTGGCCACACTGCGCCTTTCATTGTATGGACATTCATGTAATCGGAAACATTCACCAAAACCCTGAACTACTGGAGAACTAACATGAACATTCTATGGGCATTCGCACCAATCATTCCAGTTGCTGCAACCTGGCTTGCTATTGAGTGCATGACAGGAACGGGATCAACACTCAACAAATCATCGCACGACTATTCAACATTAGGAGCATTATAGCATGAACACAATAAACGCTAGTGAGATTAAAGGGGATATTCCTGAAGGTGCTACTCACATCCTTGCTTTACACGACCTATTCTACAGACTTCGGAATGAAATATGGGAAGTTTACATGTGTACGGGAGACTGGTGCTCATCATCTGAAAACAGCAGCCAGTTAGAAAAAGACATCCTATCAGATAAGTTAACAGAAATCATCTACGACACAGACAAGCCATACGTACCTAAGGTGGGCGATCACATTGAGGTTACATGGGGTAATAAATCAAAATGGTACGAGTGTGTTGTACTTTCTGATAAGTGGTTCTCGTGGAAGCGTTATAGCGATATGTCGGACAATCCTTGGGCTAATCGAGAGATAATGATTGACACAGAATTCCGCCCCATCCAATCAGAAGAGGATAAGGCTGTTGAAAAAATAGCAAGGTTTCTTCAATTCAACACACCTATAAACCTTGAAAAAGATTGCCGGGAAACAGCGGAGCTGATGGTTGAAGAGCTTGGAATTAAAATCCCGGAGGGCGAGAAATGAGCAATAACAACCCGTCACCCGTATTCTTTGCAGTGATCTTTTCTTGTATTGCCATTGTGGTTTTCATTATCTATGTTGCTTTCGACCTGGGCAAAGAATCGGTTTTAAGCTCTAAAGACTGGCACTGCGTAGAATCCCCGTCAGTAGAGACTATGGCCGAAGCTAAGCAACGCATCTCGAATGACTGGAAGCGGTTTGAAAACGGCGTTCCTGTTGATCTGGAGGGTAAATAATGGCGAGTGTTCGTAAGTGGTACGCCGAAGACATAGCAGAATGGATGGAAAGACGAAAGTCAGGAGAAGAGCTATGGCAGATCGCCGAATCTGTCGGGCTTTCTGAATCAACAATAGATAACTACCTGGATCGAGCAAGAATAGGGGGATTTCAGGTATACCCAAAAAGGAGTGAATCATGAGCATTAGCAATATAGCCAGAGCGCACAGCAACAGAATAGCAGGTACAAATAGCATTGCGGCAATGTGCCTAAATCGATTAGAAACCGGAGAGCCAGAAACAGCACCAGGCTACATCATCAAAGACAGTGATCGAGAATACACTAATAAGTCGGATATTGTTTATCTTACACCGGATGGAAAACCGACTACACAAACATACGCCGCAAAAATGATGCAGACCGCTCGCAGTAACTGCCGGAGGGCATTTACAGAATACAGCCACAAAGGGCACGAGTTCATATACTGCAATTTTGGAAACGCTAAGTTTGATTGGCAAGAGCACTTCAAACGATAATCCCCATAGCCCGCTTCGGTGGGCTTTTTTATGCCTGAAATTAATCTCAACTATTTGTATAAAAAAGCTTTACAGGCATCAGTGGTGCATATATAATGTTTACATCAACTGAGAGAGCGGATTAAATCAAGATGAAAACTCAAGGCGTATATAAAGAATCAAACGGAACCTTTACAGTTCTTACATTTACCAAATCATGGAACTATAAAACAGAAAAAGCGGCAAATAAAAAATGGGAATCTCTTGTTAAGGCAGGGTTGTTATGAGCGCCATTGATAGGGCGATTGAAGCCGGGGATGTAGGATACATAAAAGCTGTTGATGCTTACAAAAGGATAGAGAAAGGAGAAATAAACAAGGAAATTGCGCTCAAGGAGCTGGGATCATCATTTAAAAACACTATTGAAATCTGGTGCAGACACATTGAGCACAAATCAATGAAGGATAGAAAGTATGACACAAGAACAGCAAGCAAAGGCACTGGGGATCACGCGAATGGCGTATCACCAGCGGCTAAAAAAATGGACAAAGACCATGACAGATGAAAACGGGGTTGAGTATTTAGTAAGCCCTAAGCACTGCATGGTTAAGCCAGAACACATCAAAGCCAAAGATAAGGAGTGAGTTATGAAAAACAAAGTGATTGTAAAAGTTATTGAAATATCAACAAAAAAGCTTCCTTTTGATTTTCCATGGATCAACGGTGTTGCTGTGAATCTTCTTGGAGATACTGAGAATTTAGACAATCTAGTGTTAGAACTAAAAGAAGTAAGAAAAATGGTTCTAAGGGATATAAATAGATTCGGTCTGAATTTATCTGATTTCACAATTCAAATAAAAAGCAAAGGAGAGTGAGTTATGAGTGAAGAAAGAATCAAAGAGCTTGAATCCCAGCTATCCCAGCATAAGGCGCATGTTGACGTGCTGTGGAATGCGCTTAGATCGGTTAAGCCAGTTATTCAAACACTTGCTGTGGATCGTGGTAATGGGTCAGGTGCAGAGAAGTTATTTAATTCTGTTCAAGAAGCCTTGTCCCAATCCCCCGCCACATCACTGGCACAGGTGGAGGCTGAGGCGATTGCGGGAGCCGCTGAATTCCTGCGAGAAAACTTCAACCCGCACAATGAGGATGAGCATTTGGCTCACCAAAGGATTGACGGGTTTCTTATCGAATACGCCAACAACCTAAAGGAGTAAGGGTGATGAGCCTAGAATACATAACAAAGGCTGAAGCTGAAGAGAAATCAGGAATAAATCTTGATGGAAGGAGAAAATACTTTATGTGGAATGATGAAGTATGTATTGAGGAAAAATTCACATCAATATGCTCAGGCTGTGCAGATGATGATGAATATAGTTATCAATCACGCGGATCAGGCTGCCAGGAGTGCGGGTATCACGGAGTAAGGCGAGACTCCTCCCCTCTGCCAGTTAAGTTCTTGAAGACCAAGGAACCCAACCAATGAGCTATACAGAAGAAGATATTAAGGGGTATACACCATGCAAACAATAGCAATCCTAGCCTTAGCCTGCGTTATATCCGGCTTCCTGGCTTACTCATTACGCCGTGAGCATGATAACTGGCATAGCTGGGCATTGGCAGGAGTTAGTGGTTTGTGTGGATTCTCGGCGCTTATGATAACTGTGCTGGTTCACGTTTGAATTATAAATTAAGGAGATTATATGAATATTTTAAGTTTGTTTGATGGCATGTCGTGCGGAAGAATTGCGGCAGAGCGAGCAGGGCTAAAAGTCGATAAGTACTACGCCTCAGAAGTCGATAAGTACGCAATTCAAGTATCAAAAGCCAACTGGCCAGATATTGAACATCTTGGTGATGTACAGAACTGGAGAGAATGGGATATTGATTGGTCATTGATTGATTTACTCATTGGCGGATCGCCTTGTCAGGACGTTAGTTTCGCAGGAAAAGGGGCAGGGCTTGAAGAGGGCACTAGATCATCTCTACTATTTACATTCATTGAAATAATGAATCACATAAAAAGCAAAAACCCCTATGTGTTGGTGATGCTTGAAAATGTAACAATGAGAGATACTCATAAAAATCAATTTACTGAATTAATGGGATGCGAACCAATTCTCATACGGTCTGAGGATCACACGCCGGTAGTTAGAAATAGGCTGTACTGGTGCAATTTTCATGTAAACCAACCAGACAAAAAAGACATTGACTTTGGTGATATCAGAGAATGGGGTGTCCCTAAGTCACAAGCAATGTATTACTCAGAAAAAGCCTTTAATTGGCTAACCAATCACGCAAAAAGGAAGGGTAAGGACTTCAAGATTTATACGCAATCTGGAAAATTCCAAATGCTAGAAGCATCAATGCACAAAAAATATAGCTCCCAGCGGTTTTTTGGAATATTGGATTCGCATGGTATTAGATACCCTACAATAACCGAGTGTGAAAGACTGCACGGGGTTGATGATGGATATTGCAGCTCAGTCAGCCCTACACAGGCGTATCAAATGCTTGGCAATGGATGGCAGGTTGATACCATCACCCACATATTCAGCCATCTTTGAATTACACCATAGTTAGGGCATAATAAAGACCTCGCCACAATCCTATCCCTAGAGCCGCTATATGCGGCTTTTTCTTTGCATGTAAGGTTGACTGTAACTATTTATGTATTTACACTACATAATACATAAATAAGGAGTCATTCATGGCTAAAGTATCTAGAACATATCGATTTGAAGAAGACCTGCTAAAGAAAATTCAATCCATTGCTGACGATGAGTTTGATGGAAATTCAACGGCAGCTATTGAATCTCTTTGCAACCAGGCTGCGTTAATGCGATCCATTGACGACAGGGTTCGTCACATGATGTACGGAGTTGCAAAAAACGAGATCGACTATTCAGAAGTTCGTACTGTGGTTGACGCTCTGCATATCTAACCCTTGCGGCAACAAGGGCCAGACAATAACAAACAAACAGGATTATAACATGGCGAAGCAAAGAACGTCATTTCTTCTTCATTTTGACAGTCTCGAAATATTAAACGAGCTATCAGACGAAGAAGCAGGACAATTATTCAAGGCAATAAAAGCACATCACCAAGGTGAAGAATCAACACTCTCTCCGCTTGTAAGAGTGGCCTTTGCATCATTCAAAAATCAGTTTGTCAGGGACGAAAAGAAGTATCAAGAAACCTGCAAACGTAGAGCTGAAGCGGGATCTAAGGGCGGTATGGCAAAAGCTAGCAATGCTAAGCAAAAGGTAGCAAAAGGTAGCAAAGCTAAGCAAGACTTAGCAAAGTTAGCAGATAGTGATAGTAAGAAAAAGAAAAATAGTGATAGTAAGAGTGATAGTGAAAGTAAGAATGTGAGCAAGGGTTTTACCAAACCAACGCCCGATGAATTGATCGATTATTTCACTGAAAAGGGAAGCGACCGAAACGAAGCAGAGCGATTTTGGAACTATTACGAGTCCAAAGGATGGGTTGTTGGTAAGAACTCACCAATGAAAAACTGGAAGGCTGCTGTTGCCAACTGGCTGAAAAACTCAAAGCCAGCCAGCACTATGCCAGCAACTACACCAATGGTTAACTCACAAGGAAAATCATTAGAGCAGATGATAGGAGAGGTTATACGATGATTAACCAAGCTATTGCGGATGAAATGCTAAACCAGATGATTTGTATCTGGCCCAGCATGAGCGCGACAATGACCAACGACCAGAAGCTAGGATACATTGCCCAACTGGTTGCCGGACTACAATCAACCGGACTGGACAACGCAGAATCAGTACGACAAGGATTTACGAAAGCCAGAACCCAGGGCGGCCAATATCCGCCCTCTGTGCCTGAGTTTATCAAGTGGTGTAAGCCTGAACAGAAAGAGTTAAGCCACCAGCTGTTACCGCGACTGGAGCAGCAAGAATCAACACCGGAACAAATCAAAGCGCTTTCAGATGAATTACGCAAAGCGATGAAAGGAATTTAAAATGAATATGTCAGATAACCCAGAATGCCAACTACTGGGAGCATTACTGTTAGATCCAAAAAACATATTTCAGGTTCAGGAGGTAATAACCTCTGAAGATTTCGAACAACCTAAACATCGAGTGATTTATGAGGCCATTGTCAAACTCGGAACCGAATCAGACGTAATCACTGTCATGGAAGAAATTGACGGGGTCGAAAACTACGGGACTGACCTTGGCTACCTTGGAGATATGACAGACTGGTGCGTAACGACAACAAACTCGCTGATGTATGCAAAGATCATTCTCGAAAAATCACGACTGAGAAAGCTTCGGTCTGTTTGCATGATTATTGAGGAGGGGCTACACAACAAAAGCAAGTCTGAGGCTATCCTAGACGCCGCTGGAGAGGTTTTAAGTAAAATTAGCACCATGGATACCAATGGAAGCCAAATAAGCCTTGACGACGCATTCAGAGAGCTTATGGCTATGACTGATGACAGGGCGAATGGTAAAAACGAGGTTTACGGGACAGGTTTTGCTGAACTTGATGAATATATGCCGTTCGAGGGAGGAGGATTGTATTTACTGGGAGGTCGTTCAGGTATGGGTAAGACAACTCTTTTGCAGAGCTTTATAGAAACTCAAATACTTAATGGAATTCCTGTTTACTTTAACTCGGCTGAAATGAAAGGACAGCAGGTTGCAAAACGAATATTACAGGCCGCTGGATCAGTTGATGGTGGCTTTTTTAGGAACCCAAATCTGTATGCCGGAAAAGACCCAGGCATAGGCGCTAGAATTACAGCAGGATTAAATAAATTCAAAGGTAAGAACCTGATGATTGATCAGGAGCAGGGTTTAAGCCTTGAGAAGCTAAAGGTTCGCGCAAGAAATTATATCAGCGGTCACCCGGACTATCGCAAGACTGGAAAAGGGATGCTAGCAGTTGATTACATACAGCTTATGCAGTACGACAAAAGAAACCCAAGCACCTCGCTGGGTGAGATTTCAAAAGGACTCCGTGCTCTTGGTAAGGAATTAAATATACCTGTAATTTTGCTTGTTCAGTTAAATCAAGACCACAAGACGCGACAGGACAAGCGACCAATACCATCAGACATTGCCGGGTCGTCCGAGCCATACAGAGACTGTGACGGATGCTTGTTCGCTTATCGCCCGATTGTTGACGATCCAGACACCCCTGACCGCGATATTATGGAGATCATCACAGCAAAAAGCAGGGATTCAAAGCTTGGAACAGTAAGAGCCTCGGCGGAAATGCGCTATTTCAGAGTCAAGGATTTTGACGTAAACCAATACTACCACGGCTAACCAGCTATTAGCGGGTATAGGTAATGTGTAGTAATTTAAAAATAACTGTTGACACAGTTTAAATTGTTGATAGTATTAATCATGCAGGAGGAAATACTGCATGAAAACTTTAACCATAACCCAAATTGCTAAGAAACATACCGTGCTAAAAGAAGCCTTGGAGAAACACGAGGAAGTGCGGATTGTGTGGAAAGAGCAAAAACCAAACGGAAAAGTCCATTTTTCCGCTATCGCAAAAAAAGAGGATATCTCAAATGTTTAATATGTTCAAAAAGAAAGGCAAAGAAGCTCTGGCAGAAGTTAAGAAGCTGGAAAACCGTGACCTTGCGGAAGGCTTGGTTGGCGCTTGTTTGTTGATTGCCGCTGCTGACGGTGAAATTGAAGCGGAAGAAATCGCGAACCTGAATGCTCAGCTGGAAGCTCACCCGTCACTGCAAGGTTTTGGTAATGAAATCGGCAAGATGGTTGATAGCTTTAGTAAGCGTCTGGAAGCTGGTTTTCTGATCGGTAAGACTCAGATCATGCGTGAGATTAAAGACTGTACTCACAATGATACTGAAGCTGAAGATATCTTTGTTGCTGCTATCACTATTGCCCAGGCTGATGGTGAAGTTGAGCCGGAAGAGCTGGCAGTACTGAAAGAAATCGGTCGTACACTTGGCTTATCTTTGAGCAATTATGGCATCGAGGGCTAAGTTGTCGCTGGCATGGATGGCTATCATTCTGGTAGCTATCTTTGCCGCCGCTCGTGTTTTTGACTATGCAGTAGGCAGTTATAAGTGCTGGTCAAAATGGAGTGATAGCGGAATGGAATACCGATACAAAGTTGTTGCTGGTTGCCAAATTAAGCCTAAAAAGTACTGGCTGCCATCAGAAAATTATCGGGTTGATTAACATAAAGGGGCTTCGGCTCCTTTTTTTGTGACTGGGTTAATCAAGCCTGTAAAGATAAGTACGATAAGGAGAAGTAAGATGAGACACGAAGACATGCCAAAAGATTGCTATGCAACTGGACACCCTGCTGGATCGGTAAAGTTTAAGTTTACCGTCGGCTTGTTTGGAGGGTCATGTATTACAGAAGTCATTGAAACTAATAAGCTTTTTACTCTTGATGTTGAAGACATGGGTGCTTATTTGCCCGATCTGCTTGGCGATGATGGCTGCACTGGTGATAAATATCCTGGCGAGCCGGGTCATTATTTATTTGACGGACACACCTACGACTGTAGAAGCGTTGAAGATCGAGAATGGCATACGCCTGGCCGTATCACCCTACTTGCACAGCTAGAGGAGAGTGGTGATGAGTGATAACCAGCTGTTTGTTGTGATTGCCATTGTGGTCGTAATTTTCACAGCAGGATTGATCTACAAGCAAGCGATTAAGTGTGACGGACTATCTAATGATCCTGGCGAATTCATTGAATTTGGATTCACCAATCCAGACCACGGAATTGTTTACGAATATCAATATAAGACAAAGCCAAAGGAGACAACCAATGAGTAAGAAGATGAGTGATATTAAGTGGAGTGATGCCAGAAAAATTGAACATGTTTGGGTTGAGGATTTAGAAGACCCAAGCCTATCGGCGTTTTGTGAGGAGGATGGTGGTGTTTATTTTGTTGTTGAAACATGCGAATCAATGGGTAATTTTTCGGATGTGGAGGAAGGAATTTTAAGGGTTTATAGAAACCCAGAACTTCTTCAACTAGAAAACGACAGCCTAACCGCTGAAGTAGAGAGGCTTAGGGAGGCTTTGGATAAAGCAGCAAATCTGGTATTCGATGAACTCGGGGCCGTTAAAGCGCGGCCATTTATCAAAGCACTGGAGGGTGGTGATGAGTGAGTGGATTAGTGTTGAGGATCGGTTGCCAAAGCACGGCGATACCATTTATACAAAAAGCAAGGATGGCCGAATATACAAAAGTCAAATGTTTGACTGGCATGAAGGTAAAAATATCATGTTCAAACTATTTGGGTATGTATGGGAGCATAGCAATGTTACTCACTGGAAGGATTACGATAAATCAGAAGCTGTTTCTGGTTACGACTCATAACCCATAGGAGAATAGGTGTGAGTAAGTTTATATTTTTATATTTGATTCCAGTTTTATCTGGTATCTATACATCACATATCGGACTTAGCGTTTTTGATGTAAAGACATTGATTCCTGCCGTTGGCATTATTTCGCTAGTTTGTTTTATTAGCGTTAGTATTTACATGTCATTTTTTTGGCATCACAAAGAAGGGGAGTAGTTGTGAAAGTAAATATAAGCGCCGGATACGAAAAGGTGAATCTCAATCCTTGCGTGTACACAATAAAGCACAAAATGTACGAAGTTGAGCCTTATATGATATCACGAAGACCTACCGGACCCGTGAGAGAGAAAGGTACAAGATATTATTACACTGCTCACTACATAGCGTTTGGCGATATGATAAATTGTCATTGTGATCCATGCGCTGGTGATAAGGCCACGGCTAACATAATTAGAAAAGAGAATCCAAAATTCAACCCAAAGAAGCTAAATTGGGATGGAAATATCGCAATAATTAAGGAGTTATGATTATGTCTACTGAAACAATTTAAGCTATACTAACCAAGCGGCTTGTGAAGGCTTGATCACCTTCTTTGCTTTCGTCCTCAGCCTTGCCGCTTCAATTCAATGAGGACTTAAAATTTGAGGATGTCACTATGGAATTAATCACCACAAAACCGTTTGCAACTATGTCATCCCGCGAGATTGCGGAGTTGACCGGAAAAGAACATTACAATGTCAAGCGCGACATATCAGCAATGGTATTGCAGCTTAACTATCCTGACCTTCAGCTCAAAGACTGCCCAAAATTTGACCCATCAGAATTGAAGGGTCACCAGATAACGCTAGCGCCGTTTGAATATTGCGGAAATACCTATGACGAATTCCACCTTGATCAAGAGTATTCGCTGCTTTTGGTTAGTGGTTACAAGGTCGGGCTTCGTCAAAAGATCATTAAGCGCTGGCAAGAGCTGGAATTGCAACAAGCACCGAAGATCCCGCAAACCATGTCAGAAGCCCTGCAACTGGCAGCGGATCAGGCCCGGCAACTTGAAGAGCAGGCGCCAAAGGTGGCGTTTGTAGAAAACCTGGTTGAGCGCGACACTCTAATGACAGCTACACAGGTTGGGCAGAAACATAAAATTAGCGCAGTTAAGCTAAACAAATTCCTGGATGAGCTTGGCGGTGTGTATAACAAGTCTGTTAAGCGCGGTCGTGCATTCACTCAATCCTTCATTGATAAAGGCTATGGCGAGCTAAAGCAGACTGAGCCGGGCTATTCTCAAGCGCTGTTTACGCCATCAGGCGAAGTTTGGATCAATGAAAAGTTAATTAGCGAGGGGTTGGTATGAGTGTTTCTGTAATTGGATCAAAAATGGTTTGCAGCCCTAATCCGTATTTTATCGGTATATCCTGGGGTAATAATCAAATAAGGATCGGCCTTATTTTTTGGCATGTTGTTTTTATAAAATAACAAACCTGTCGCAAATTGACATTAACATAAGTGATTATAATCCTATAATAGGGTTACTGATTAGGAGGTAGAAAGATGCTAAAAGCAATTCAGGTTTCGGTTAAGGCTATTTTTAACATGGTTGTAGCGTTAACTTTATTGTTGTCGGTAACTGGTTGTGGAAACTTTGTAAATGAGCCTAGCATTAAAAAGGCTATGGATTTGTGTGCGAGTAATGGAGGGCTTAATCACCTGTCAATATTCGTTGCGGACAAAGCAGTTTGCAATAACGGGGCAATTTATCACAGGGGTAATTGGATGGTGAGAGACAGATAGCAAGCAATGCGCATGATATTCTAATAACCACCCTCCCGCCGGGTTAAGGCGGGGTTTATAGCCCGCGTAGCATAATGGATAATGCAGTAGCCTTCTAAGCTATTGATTGCAGGTTCGAGTCCTGCCGCGGGTGCCAAGTTTCATATCAAAGGGTCGTGCGCCCTAGACCTAAGTAGGGATTGCACCGGAATAACACACCTCACTGGTGTGCCGCAGATAGCCGCTGCAGAGGTGACTCTGGGCCTTTTGATATGAGCCTTGTCTCATACTGAGTAAACAGTAAATCAAAATTTAGAATCAATAAGGAGATAGACATGTACTACTGGGATAAAAAAATTAAAATGGAAGACTTGGTTGGCAAAACAATCAAGGAGATCAAAGGACTAGAGAAGGGTTCTGAAGAGGTTCGCATCTTTACTGAGTGCGGACAAGAGTATTTGTTTTTTCACCCACAGGATTGCTGTGAGTCGGTTGACCTTAATGATTATGATGGTTATGCAGATGATCTAGTTGGCGCTCTTATTGTTAGCGCAGAAGAAAGTTCAAATTCAGACGAAGGGGAGAGGCCATGCGAGTATAGCGAAAGCTGGACATGGACATTCTATAAGATAGAAACCAATAAGGGCGGGATTTGGATGAGGTGGCTCGGAGAATCTAATGGGTATTACTCCGAAAGCGTTGATCTTGTGTGGGTCAATAAGCCAGATTCCGAATGAAGTGTTATTAATTAACAGGAGAGTGTTGTGATAACTAAGGTAAATGTAATTGACATTAAATGTGGCGAGAAGTTGCACAGCTATCTTAAAAACAATCAGGATTCACTGCCAAGAGTTGGTGATACTGTCATTATTGAAGGTAGCCAAAGATTTATTGTTATTGAAGTGTGTCACTGTTTTGGATCCAAAGACTCTGTTCAAGAATCAATTAATATCTATGTTGAGTGCTAAATACACCTGCTTCATATGCGAAACAGTAGACTATTGCGAGGAGTGTAGTGGAGCTATTAATAAACTCAGAGGCCAGTCTTCGGGCGGCACAGAAACAGCTAGAGATTCAGTTTCAGGAGAAGAAGTTCGTAAAGGCCAAGTTGAGCTATGGCCGACAACGGAGTCTTAGCCAGAACGCGGCGCTCCATCTGTTCTGCCAGCAGTTGGCCGATAAGCTGAACGAGGCCGGGCTTGACCAGCGCAAAGTAATGAAGCCGAGCGCTGATATACCATGGAATATGGAATCTGTTAAAGAGAATCTATGGCGACCTATTCAGAAAGCCGTAACGGGCCTAGATAGCACTACAAAGCCTGAAACAAGCCAGTATCCGGCCATCTACGATGTTTTAAATATGCACCTGGCTACCAAGTTTGGAATCAGTGTTGAGTGGCCTAAAAGGAGAGAGGATGCCTCGTAAGTGCACAAAGAAAGACTGCCGAAAAGAATTGCCGCCTGTTAAGCGGTCTGTATTCCCTGAATCTGCTGGTTTTTGCTCTATTGAGTGCATGAGCCTGCATGGACTGGATAAAGCCCGTCAGCAGGCCGAGAGAAAGCGCAAGGCCGATGAGGCTGGAGCTAAGAAGCGGCGCGACACATTTAAGAAAGAATTCCAAAAGACAGACAAGCGATACCGGACTGAACAGATAGAGCTTACACAAAAGGCATTCAACAAAGTTATCAAGCTTGAGGAGTTGCTAAGGTGTGCGATCGCTGGAGAACAGCCGATGTGTATATCTTGTAGCAAGCCATGGACTCCATTCGATAACGCAGACTTTGCAGCCGGACATTGGCACAGCAGGGGCGCAAGGTCGGATCTGGCAATGAACAACCTCAATGTTTTTTTGCAATGCAACAAAAGGTGTAATTCGGCCTTGGCAGCCAACAAGACTGGAGAAATGGGAACCCATGGCTATGACAAGGGTCTTGTTATGAGGCTTGGGCAGGATGAATTTAATAGGATAGATGCAAAGTTGAAGCGGGTTAATATTCTTCCTGATTGGTCGGTCGAAGATTACAAGCTGTTAAGAAAGTGGCTCAATGGTCGTGCAAGATACATAACTAAAGAGCTTGAGCTAATACAGGGAGCTTGCTAGAAGTAAATGAAAAGAGTGTTCATATTGATGTTTGTATGCCTACCAGTATTTGCTGATGGTATTCATGTTGGGGCGTGGTCTCATCACTATCTAAAATCAAGCTACCGAATGAATAACGGCAGAACAAGAAAGTACAACGAAACACACGGTCGGCTTGGGTATTACAGAGACTACGGTAGCTATTGGGCAGAAGTCGGAGTATTCGAAAACTCACACTACATTGATTCAGAATATGCAGGAATAGGTAAAAACTACTACAGAAGTAATAATTTTGACCTTGGTATTGTTGGCGGATATGTGAGCGGGTACTCGTTTACAAAAGTTTATGCAGCGGCTACCGCCTCGTTAAAATCGAAGCTGGTAGCCATTGATTTTGCATTAGCGCCAAAAGTTGCAACAGCAAGCATTAGGATTGAGATATGATTACGGCCTATGCGGCTGTCCTGTTCTAAATCCTAGCCTGTAAGTTCTCAGCTCATCATTTCCAGTATCAATAAATGATATGTCTGTTGAGCTTAAAGACGATATAGATGGAGAGGTGACTCCAGTTATTGATAAAGTTAGCCCAGCCTGGCTCCAATCCGTGCCACTCCATGAGTATGCTCTTAAGTCACCACCCAATCCAGTTCCATCTACAAAAGCAATTGATGATGAGTTTAAAGCAGATAATGAAATAGATGATATACTGGGAAGGGTTAATTTATTGCCAACCTGAGACCATGAAGATCCGTTCCAAGAGTATGTTGTTAGTTCAAGAGTTCCTGATCCAGCAAATGCAATTTCTGTATCGCTAAATGCTGTAGATTTTGGATCACCTGAGAATGTTACGGACAACCCGCTTCCGACCTGAGACCAATCAGTTCCATTCCATGAATATGTCCTTAGCTCTGTATTGGTACTATCAATGAACGATATTGTTGACGATGTAAGTGCGCTTATTGAGGCAACTCCAGCTCCAGATATTGAAAGGCTATTACCAACCTGAGACCATGAAGATCCGTTCCATGAGTATGTCCTAAGCTGATCGCTTGATGATTCAAAAAATGCAATAAGTGTTTCACTTAATGCGGTTATTGTTGGCGTACCGCTGACTGGTATTGATAGTGAAGAACCAGTCTTTGACCAGGCAGATCCGCTCCATGAATAGGTTGTCAATTCGTCATTTGTCGAATCAATAAATGCTATAGTATTCGAGTTTAGAGAGGTCGATGCTGGAAGCGTGATGGATGATACTGACAAGCCTGTACCAATCTGATTTATCTGATCAAGATATGCGGCCATTTGAGAAATCAAAGCTACAGAATCACCTGGGGGTACATTGATTGAGTTTGCGCTATCTTCTGCCTCTTGTGCACTGGTTGCTGCTGCTTGAGCTTGTGCCGTTGCCTGAGAAACAATTTGAGTATAAGGGATTGCTGTTTTGCTAGGGCCACCATCTACCGGGCGCAAAGTGACGTTACTGTCACCATTAAGCGCACGATCAAAGTCAGCAACATTTCTCTGGAAAGCGTCTATGGCATTTGTGCCTAATGGGCCATCGATAGCCATAATTAATCCTCACTAAACATTAGATTGTTATATTCAATCAGCTCTAATTGAACTGTCCCGTCATCTGCTGGGGTTTTTGCTGTAACTGTGAAGTCATAGTAATTCAAATCCTCATCAGTTCCAATAATAACACGGCTACCGAGCTGAGTTGGCACACTTGCTGCATGGTTAGCAACATAGGCCTTTGTTACGTCAAAACCGTCTACCCAGAAATCACCGTTTGAGCCTTGGGTTATGGCGTATGGGCCGTGAACATTTCCGTTTCGGTCTGTTAGGTGTCCAAAGTATGACATGCCCTGCTCGAATGCTGGGCGCTCACTGAGTCTTAATTGTGTGCCGGATATTTCCAGTACCTCAGCGTCAGTGGTTGCATCATCATAAATGCAGGCCCAGCGAACACGATCACCGATATCAACAAGTAAGCCGTCATCCAGTACACGTTCCATTACCCGGCGGCGCTGATAGACTAATCGCCTAACCTCAAGCTCTGCCCGGTTGATTGCCTGCGTCTCATTCCTACACCCAGCCAAATCGATCTCAAGCGGTCGAGAACCAATGCCGCTTTCAAACGTCTTTGTGGTTGTGTTTATCCTGCGGTCAATGTGGCGCTCTTTATTGTCATCAGGATTAATATAGCTAAGCCTGATTGAGTCGTTTCCATTTGGTTTTTGTAGGTTGAATGACTGCGATGATTCACTATTCCCAGCAATATTTCGGCGGTCGAATGTCTGAGTGACTGGCTTCTCCTCTTCCCGGAAGAATCGCCATATCTGCCCATCGCGGAACGCACCAACTCTGGCCACATTGCAAATAGTATGGATTCTCTGGCCAAACGAAATATTTATATCGTCAAAGCTGTAGTTAAAGCCTCTCAAGTCTGAGCTTAAACCGTCACTTACTTCATACAATGACTCTAAATCGAAAAGCTGTCTTGTTCTTGTTTCTCCAAACAGCCTGACAGCATCATCGAGAATAGCATCCGCAAACGATCGGTTGTTGCTATTGCGAGCTGTTATGGTGTCGGTTGATGAGTTGTAGGAGTGCTGAAGCCTTGTGGCTATCATTGATACCTCATCGTTTGACGCTATGTTGTCACGAAGCCTGTCTGCCCTATATTCTGTGTGAGCAATCGTAACCGCTCCGTCACCAACAACGGCAGATCCATCCGCAAGAGAGAATGCAGATTCAACAAACATCGCATCAGCTCCGTTAGGTATTCTGTTCTGAATGCGCCTAACTCTAAATCTATCAATTGTTGATGGTCTTACTATATCCTCAGTGATCGTTACTGAAGCGCCGCCAGGGATTCCACGCCCTTCTCCAGAAACAATAGCACCGGTATCAACATCTATCTCGTAATCAATAGTCTGAATAACGCCGCTTGCATTTCTTATTCCTTGTGGAAACTGGATATTAACAAGAAGATTGTTTGTCTCTCTGCATTGAAACCACGGAGACCAGCCATTTATGTCCTGATCTGATCTGCGCAGTTGAGAATAAACACTAACACCAGATGCATATACAGTTTCATCTGTTAATGTTCTGTTTGTCACCGTAAATGTGTAAACAATATCATTTACAACACTTCCACTAGATGGATCGTTAATTCTTTCCACAGCCCTTGTGAACGAGCTGTATTCAAAGCTTCCTGTCTGAGATATTGAGGCTGAAGGATCAACCGTAAAAGCATTAGTGCTTGCAAGTTGTAATATCTGCTCAAACAATGCGTTCCCACCAAAACCACCAACATGAGCAGTGATTTTTACCGTATTAGTTGCAGCAAAAGCTCTGAAGAATATAACAGAGGCATTAATTTCATCAGGCGCCAAAATCTCTACGTTTGATGTTCCCTGTGCAGGGGTTGCATATTTGTTATCTGACGGCGGGGTTCCGTTTCCACTAAAAATTATGTCTGCCTGCTCAAGATCAGAGAATAAAGACTCACCAACTTTTGCAGCTTGGATGTCATAAGTTCCGACACCAACACAAAAACCCTGTAGAAGTCTTTGTGAATTTCCCTGGAATCTATACCAGGGAGCCTGAATAACATCTGGGAAAGCTTGTATCTGACCCTTGATGTCTGGGATGCCCTCACCAGTTCTGGCTATGTTCGTCTGTCCGGACACTTGATTATTAGGTGATGTTCTTTGTACGCCTTGTGTGTTTGGTTTTTCCGGTCTTGGTAGTAGCGCAACTGTCACAATGGCAGTGATAACAGCAACGGCAACGGCGATGGTTACAGGGTCAGCACCATCCGGGCGGTGAATGGCATATACACAGTCACCGTCTTTCAGCTCATAATCAGGCTGGCAGGTTACAGAGTGGCCATTTAGGAATAGGTCAAAGCTGGAATCTTCTGGTAGGAAGTAAGCAGGAGTATCCCCCGGATTAGCCTGAAACCCAGTCTTATCGCCAGTCAGTCGGTCTACGATATAAACGCTAGTCATTCGCCGACCCACTTATAAAGCTTGATTTCTCCGCGATACAGTCGCCTAAATTGCGAGATCGTTTGATTTGCAACACGCCCGGTACCGCTCTCATTACCAAACGAATGAATAATGCGATTACCGATACGAACACCGACATGAGTAGCAAGGCCCTGAGAAAACGAAACAGCAACATAGCCACAGTCTGATTCAGACCACGACGAAACCTCTTGGTCAAATGCGCTTTGAATTGTAGCTGTTCCATTTACATAACCTTCAATGTCGTCAAGGTTTATACCCTTTACCCTGCTGAAGAAATCAACCACCAGGCCCCAGCAATCAAAGCTTTTTGGGCCTTGTGCGAACTTCTCCCACGGCTTTCCAATTACACTATCAACCCATTCTAATTCGTTCATGTTGTCTCTAATCCAGGGAACAGGTCAATAGTATAAGGCCGGGCGACTCGATAGTTAATAGGGTTATCGTCAGATGCAACGATATTGACGTTTCGCGTAGTTATGCGAATCTCGCTGATAGTGAACTCAAACGCCTTTATTTCTCCGGTTGGGTATATCTCACGATAGATCAAGTTAGCCTGATTAAACCAATCAAAACCATCTATCTTTTTCAGCTCGGTTAATACTTCAGAGCCTATGCGACCAAGTCTGACATTGATAGAGCTTTGTTCTTGCTCGCGCTGGCTTGGCCTTGGCACTTCGAACTGAAGCGGCTGAAAGGTAAGTTGCTGGCCATCGATTGTGAATGTTTTATTCTCGACTTGATCTCTAACAAATCGCTTCGTTTCTATCTGCGGATGACTGATTTCGATAGTGATAAAGCGGATTGCTATCGGCTTCTGAGTATGAAACTGCCTGATCTGTACGTTTGTTTCGGCCATTACTCAACCCTCGAAGGATTAAGATCAATCAATTTAGAAGTTCCTGGGTCAGCATTTGCGGGAACTACTGCATTGTTATTCGTTACAAGTGATATAGAGTCACCAGCATTGCTAAATTGGCAAGTGAACGAAAGTATTGATGTTTCAGGTGATGAGCCAACAGCTAGCGTCCTTACTCCATTGTAGTGAATATAAATGCTTCCACTACTCTCTACTTCAACGCCATAAGTAACATCACTTGTTAATCCAGATGCAATAGAAGTTACGCCACCGCCGGGAAGGTTGATATTAAGATCACCATTAATAAAGGTCATGATAAATATAACTGAGCTAAAATCAGTAGGGTCTGATGACTCAGAAATATAGACCTGACTTGTTGATGATGGCAAATAGCTATTTGTTATAGTGTAGAAGCTTCCCCTCGGAATATTCACATTCCAAGCGCCCCCGCACAGTAATTGTGACGCTTCTGATGTATATGCAAACGAGTTCTCAACGGTTGGAGTTTCATTCTGCCCGGCCCCGGTCACGTTTATATCGAAAAGATATGTTGCTGATTCAAACTCCTGCCAGTCTCGATTCAATGCAATATCAAACAGCGAGTAGTCGGATGGCCCATACTCTTCACGGGCATCAAGAATAAACTGAGGGTCAACAGGTCTGACAATGGATCGAGCAATAACACTGCATGAGTAGGTAAATGTATTTCCAGACTCCGATACTAGGTTTGGTATGCCATCCTCGGTGAAATGACACTCGTGAGTAATAAGGCCCTGTTCTGTCTTGATTGGCATTTCAAAGTACAGGTTGCCGCTTTCAGTCGCAGCGACAAACCAAGCGTCAAAGTATTCAGTGTCCGGCTGATTGAACACCAGTCGAAAATCCCATACAACAGTGGTTTCATCTGTCAGTTTTTGGAAATATGGCGTACCAGATAGCGGCTGAGAACCAATGAACTGATTAGATATAGTTCTCGATTTGCCGCTTTGTATTGCGTATCTAAGAGTTGAAGGGTAGTTAACGGCCATTATGAAGTCCTCCTTGGCAGAGTGTAAGACCCTTCTAGAGTTCTAGACACTCTTCCGCCTTCTGCGATATCAGTGATCAGCATGTCAACCGTAAGAACATTGTCATTTACTGACTGGCTTACATTTACAGACGCCTGAGCGTTGTTATTCACCACAACATTAACTTGAGGCATGTTCGTACCCGATGCAGCTTGAGAGCTGTTAGAGACATTCCCGTTTTGATCTGGAATGAGGTATTGACGACCGCCGGAAGTGAAAAGTTCCGGGCCTGTCTCGTTTACTCGGTATGGAGTGCCAGCAGATACCGGGCCGCCCGTTTGCCTTCCGGTGAATGTTTGGGCAACACCAACACCAGCAGCGATACCAGCTGACGCATAACCTAAAGCTGTCACCCTGGCCGATAATGTACCTGTTGGGTCAAGTGTAAGCGCCTGGGCCGCTGCCTGCTGTGTACTAACGATAATATTTGCAACAGCAAGCGCTTGGTTAGCAAGAAATATAGCCTTACCAAGTGCTGACTGCTCAGCTCCCACAACAGAAACAAGATTTGTGAGCTGTGAGCCAAGTTGAGCGTAAGCAGAAACCTCCATCTGGCGAGCGCGAAGGCGTTTGTTTATTTCATCCTGCTCAGCCTTTGTTCTTGCAGCGTCAGCTCTTTGTCTGTCCTGCTCGGCCTGCTGCTCAAGCGCACTGCGATTCATATATAGCTGTGCCAGCCTTTCTCCTTCTGGGTCTGCACCAGCATCAGCGCCTAGAACAGTTTCGCCTTCATTTTGAATATCAAGCCTGCGCTGCTCAAGCACTGCAAGCGCCTCGTTGTTTCTTATCTGCTCTTTTTCTAGCTCTGTTATTTTCTCTAGGTTTTCTTGTTCTTTTCTTCTTCTCTGTAGTCCAGTTACAGCACGGCCGCCGATCTTGTCCGGTATGTTTTGCAGACGCTCTATCTCATTAGCGTTTTCTCTGATTGTTGCCGTGAGAGTTTCTATTGATCCGGTAACAACCTCAAGCCTAACGGATTTCAGGTTAGATATTGTCTCATCAATAGTGCTGTTGAATTTTTGCGTTTCTTCGTCAGCGCCAATTATTGAATTAATAAACGGGCCAGCAAGTGAGGCGGTAATACCAGCAATAGCACCAGCAAGAGGGAATCCAAGTACGAAACCAAGGTCAGCAGCCTGGAATGCGAATGCCTGCGCAGCATTCCCGCCATTTTGAATCTGACCAACAAGCTGTTCAATCTGGACGCCTGCCATGCCAGCCTTGCGCCCGAAGTTGCCCATAGTGACATTGGCCGACTTTACAGCCTTGTCAGTCTTGGCAAACTCAGCATTCATTGACGCCGTGGTTTTTACTACCTGTTTCTCGGCAGAGATTAGCCCGTCAGTTCTGGCGTCAACCTCATAAAAAATAGTACCAGCATTCTCAGCCATCTTTATTAGCCCTCAACTGATCCATTTTATCCAGAAAATCATTGGCCTTCTCAGGCGTGAAGTCGTCACGATCTGGGTATTTTGATTTCATGATTGCCTGAAACTCGTGCATTGTCATATTCCACACGGTTTCGGTTTCTAGTCCGAAATGAGAAACCCCAGCGGCCACGTAGTCAATAGGGTTAAACTCTGGGTTTTCTGATCCTGATTTCTTTGGCTTCTCGTCACCAAGTAGGCCGTTTCTAAGCAGAGAGAAAGCAAGGATACATTGTTCTGAATCAGGAACTAAACCAGGAACAAACACCAGGGACTCACCAACAGGCACGTTATATCCAAACAACTCATAGTAAGTATCCATAGCATAATCAACCATGGATCTATCAAGAATTAGCCCGGCTGCTGATATCTGCCTGTCTTTGTCGTTGCTTTGTAGGTCTCTCCATAATTCGAACACATCACCCATATCAGCGAGCGCGCGAAAAGAAGGCCGAAAGGTGAACTCTCGACCGTCATCTGTATGGATTCCAACCTCACCAGCGGCAAGGTTAGCCATTAGATCACCAGAATGGCAGCTTCTACGCCAGTCCCGCCAGTCAGTGCAATATCACCTTGAAGGTATGCGCGAATAGTGCCAAGTTGAATAGTCTCAGATCCGTTTGCTGTCACTGTCAACTGAATGCCACCACTGACATCAATGGGGCCAATGCCTGGGCAGTTTTCAGTAGTGCCGCCTGAGCCATCAATAGTGACCGTAACATCAGATCCGGTTGTGTTTTGCATGATCAGAATTTCAGTGCGAAGCGGATCAAAAACAAAATCATCTGTACCAGTAAGCGTGGTGAAAGTTAAAGCATCAACTCCCCCGCGACCTAAATTACTTTTTGCTACTGTAGCCATGATTCACTCCTTAAACGCTAGTCGCTGAAATTGTACCGCTACTGGTAGCCTCGAAGCTGTAGCTGATTGCTCCGTCCACAGCACCCTCATTTGACCATGATGTGATCTGGTAGCAGCCCTCGGTGCGCAGTACGCCGCCGGAAGAATTAGGGCGCTCTAAACGCAAATACAATTTAGACTCGGTGTCACCCTCTGCGCCAGGATTGTATGAGAACAAATCAAGTCGATCGATCAACGGGCCTTGAGTCGCACCGCTTCGAGTATCAGTAAAGCCAGAAAAGCTTACTGTCTCATTGCGCAGAGTCTCTAAGAACTCATTCCAGCCGTTTGAGTTATCATCTGTAACATCGGTGTTGCTGATAGTTAGTGATCGGTTTTTCGTTGTTACCGCACCAAGGCGCTCATAGTTTGCACCGTCATCGAACGATACAGACAACTGAAGCAACTGGCCTGAACTTTTGCCATTAGCAGCCATTTTATATTCCCTCTGATCGGGTTGTTAGGCATTCCACATTCAAAGCGAATGATTTGCGCCCGTCATTAAATTGTCTAAAGGGCATTATATCCCCGACGATATTAAAATGAAAGATTGGCATAGTTGTTGCAGATTGTCTAATGGTTGCAGCTGGGATCAGGTAAGACTTAATAGCCTCGATATGCCTGCGCGGCTCAATTACATTGCCGTCTTTTGTTCCTGTTACGGTGATCTCTACAACAGGCGATCCCAATTCAATATTGGTATTGCCGCCGCGAGAAACTAGAGTGATGTTTGGGCGCTCTGGATCGGTGTCGTCAAAGAACTCAAGATCAACCTTATAGCCGTCAGTGAATCCACCGTCAGTCAGATAGTTCATTAGATATTCTGTAACTGGTAGCTGAGGCACTGTCATACCTTATAGCTCCTCTTTATGATCTGCTGTATAGCTTCTTTTCCGTCACGCTCGAAACCTTTTCTAAGGAATTCTGACTCAGCGCCCGGTTTCTGCCAGTTCTTTTCACCGCCGTCATGCACATATGCAGCGTAAGCAGCGGTGTACCCAGCCCGGCCAATGAATCCATTGGAGTCGTTTTTTATCTCCATGAACCTTGAGTTAACCAGGTTACTGGTATCCACCGGGGTTAATAGTACGGCGTAGTTCTGCCCGGTGATCAGTATTTCCGTTACGGTCTTTCGGGTAAGGTCGCCGCGAATATTGCCGATAAGCTTCGACATATTGCCTTTCACCTGATTCACGCCCTTAACTGGCATTAGACCATCACCGTCACATCAGGCCTGCCCAGTCCACGTTGAACGCGCTTTACGTTCTCGACTCGCACAATCTCTGCATCACTACCCGGATCAGGCATATCAGTATGAACACCAAGCATTACTCGGTCATTGCGCTTTATTTGGCCAGGGTCAGCGGTCACATAGAATACAAACTTAGGAATGAACTCAATACCATTGGAATCAACGGCTGATTTATTGTCTGTCGAGTAGTTGCAGCGCACAGTGAAAGGCGCTCCATAGATCGGCGTATTGTATCCAGGCGTAGTTCCAGTGAAAGGCCAGACTGTTAGCCTGTCTCTATGGAATCTGGTTGCGGTTCTGCTCATAGATTGGGCCTCGGTTTTCGTAAGTTGGGCCTGATACGCCGATAAACAGATTTACGCCACCAGGGTCGCCCATTACATCAATGACGCACTGACCAGCTACGCCAAGAGTCTGTAAAAACAAACCATGCGCGTATTTGTCAATGCCACGGCGATTTGCTTTATCCAGTGTGATTGCGTCACCATTGGCGCTGCGTGTCGATGTTTCGTTACTCTCGGTAATAACCTCGAAGTTAAAGGCAACCCCGGCAAGTTTAGCGCACTCCTGAAGTGAATCTGGCACGTTATTTGCGTCAAGGCACATATCAGCCTGATCAACCAATGCAATCAGCGCAGTTATTTTGCGGTCAGAAAACCCTTCGGATAAATCCGGGTACTCTTCGCGCACATCGGATACGGTAATTGTAACGGCCATTATTTATCTGCCTTCTCTTGCGCTGCCTTGGCTTGCTTGTCGCGTGTCTTAGACCACATAGCAGAACCAGTGATAGCTGGCTGGGCCAGTACGTTAACAACCACAGAGTTCAATACTGATGAATCACCAAGCAAAGAAGCAGCGATAATAACAGCAATTGCAATCAGGAAGTTACAGGCCGTGGCCATCATGTGCATTTTGTACGTGCGGCTATTCATTGGGTTCATTTTCATTAACCTCCAGCTTAATGGCTTTCATATTGTTTTCTCGGACTCGCTCTTTGTAGTTAAGGTAGCCAAGTAATAGCGATCCTCCAGCAATAAGCACAGTCATGGCAGTAAGGCATAGACCAATAACCTGAAGCCAGTCTATTGGCGATGCCATGGATGCAGCGCCAACACCAACACCTCCAACAGCAGCTTTTAATCCAGAGCTATGCTGCACAACCTCGGTAATGCTTCCTGTATGGCTAGCTACGTCTGTTATTTGGTGATTCATCCCTTGATGCGCGCTCATATCTATACCTTAATGCCCTTAGTTTGGTCAATGCGCGGTACAGCATAAAAACTGCTAATAGCATTAGAAATCCAGCCTCCAGCACCATTAAATTTAATCCTTAAGGTGAGTAAAGAGAACAATTCCATTATGGATAATGCTATAGCGGCATTTTCGAAGTTGTCATAAGACCAATAATAAAGTGATGCTAGCCACGCCGGGGTTGATTGATACTCCATTGATATAATAACAGTCCCTACAAGTATTGCTTTGGCCGAGCAAAGAAGAACTGTAAGCAGCATTACTGCCGAAAACATAACCGTTGGCATTGATAGTTTGAATGCTTTGTTTGCAACATGCGCCCTGACATATGCCCACATGCCTATTACAACATAGAAGAAAAGAGTCTGTATCTCTCCAGAGAACGTCTCTGAATACCAGAAAGCAAACAGCTTATCTATCAGCAAGGTTAACAGGACAAACGGCGCAAAGATTTTCACTTTTTGCCGCCCTTGTTTTTATTGCCAGTTGTTGGAATCTCTAGCTTTGGTGGTTGGGAACCTGCCCCGCCTGCATTAGCCATAACGGCCTCCTGAATTTACCTTGACTATATACTAGCCTAAAAAAAGCCCCCGGTTAAGGGGGCGGTGTAATCAAAGTGATTTTATCATTATTGAACCGTTGTTGATCTCAATTGACCTTCTGGTTCCGGTGTCAGTATCGGTCATGATAAACACATCGCCAGTACCAAGCTCAAGATTTCCATTCAGCTTGAACGTGTCGGTCTCTTCATCGGCATCAGTAAACGCACCAAGCCATGAATCCTCATTGGTGGTCAGTCTGTAGAACTCTGCCTCTGTAGGTACCTGATCTTCTGCGTATCGATACATCTGTAAGTGCGACACACCAACGATGCTATTGCCGATGCTGACATCGTTTGTAGCAAAGTCAGACAATGGTCTGTGCAGTCGAATCAGGCGGCCATTTGATGATTCGCCCTCGTGCTCACCATCTACCACCACGTAAGCTGCCATTTCAGGATCTGCACTTTGATCACCAAGGCGATAAGGGCGCAACATGATTGCCACATGCTCTGGAACTCTTACCCTTTCTGTGTTGTACAGGGAAGGGTCAAACAATCCGAAGCGGTCATGAGGATCACCTGAGTTAACAGGGTATCGAGCGTAAGTAGTTGACGCTGTCCACGTCTCAGTGATGCTGCGTGTTGCTTCCACGTTCCAGGTGAATGCAGCATTGGCAAGGGCTGTCGTAGGGCGAACAAACAGCACTCGGCGAGCATTAGGAAGGTCATTGTTTACCGCATCATAGGTGAACGAGATAGTACGAACCACCGGAGAACCTGCAACAGTGTATGAGTAGTTTCTGTTTCCGATGGTTTGGTCGGCGGCCAGATTTGAAATGGTTATCGTCTCTGAATGGGTTCCGGAATCGGTACCATTGTTATCTAAATGGATTGCCACGGTTAGCGTCAGCGATCCGGTCAGATCATCAGGAATAATAACCTCAGCCTCTACAGCAGTTGACGTTCCTACTGGCGTGTGCCACTGACGACCATCTACCTCTAGCTGTGAAGCGTAGGTTCGGGTACGACTGCTACCATCTTCTCGACCAATGTTAAGGAATAAACCCTCTTGCCCAGACAGAGCCATCAATGGTGTCGATGACGAAGGGCCAACACGAACCATTGATTGATTATCTGTATTCGTTAGAGGTCGCTGCAACGAATAATCAAACATGATTATCTTGTACGCGCCACTGCCTATGTCACTTTTTCCTGCTGTATTACGAATGCGAACATTGCTATTCAAAATATACGACTGAAAGCCAGGAAACGCAGTGTTAAGTGAGTCGTCAGGCGTATTGTAAAAGAAAATATTGTTGTTCTGGAATCCTACAAACTCAACTCCAGTAATATCGTCAAAGTAGTTGCCTGTGGCGCTCCTGACGTTCTCATCCCACAACTTAGCTGCCTCACGAACAAGACCAAACTGGCTTGCTGATGGCAGTGAGCGCCAACCGCTTGCTGTTGTGGTTGTTCTGGTAAGGTCGTTACTCAAAGCTGTTAGAACTTCAGGAAGCGAGCTTGTCGGAACCTCATCAAATATTGCGTGATCAAGGTTAGAGTCAAGGTTCTCCCTGTCAATCTTAAAGCTTCCGGCTGCTCCGGAAAGCATTTCATTACTTGCCGTACCGTTGACAGCGTAGGCTGTTCCAGCGGGGTTATTAATGTCAAAGGATGATTGAGGCAATACAGCAGTAAACGCCTGTCGATCAAGGATGATCCCGATAGGAGTAACACTAACCGTTTTGGTATTGTCATCTACCTCAACAAGATTGGTAACGTTAACGAACTTAGGTACCAAGAATGTGATGCTCCGGGTTCCTTCGAAGTGCGCCAGAATGCCGTTCTGCTGCCCTACATTAACGTAGTGAGACAGATCATTATTGCTCGATGCGTCATTGTCTTTAACGTACAGGTCGCCAGCAGTCCAAGGTGTAGGATCACCTGCAACCTCTAACCCGTTTAGCTTAGTTTCCTGTTCGTAGCTTAAAGAATGATTGGTAAGAAGTAGTGCTTGCGCTGTTGGCTCCAGCTTTTCAATATCAATGCTTCCATCTGCAATGGCTGGAATTACATTAATATCGTCTGTCAGATTGTAGCCACGGTTTACATTGGTCTGAACAATATCAATAGTCTGACCAAGCGCATAGTTGAGGCCACTGTAATTATCTGCAAGTCCGGCAGTATCAAACACGTAGTATGTATCTGTGGAGCCTGTCAAAGTAACAGCCCTGAAGTCATCCTCTAAGTTATGTCGGAACACTTCATTTCCGTCACGGTCTTTTACAACCAGGAATGCACTACTTAGGAATGTTGTCAAATCAGCAGGCTGAATGGTTCCGTCAATATCGAAGTACAGCAGCGCGCTAGACAGTAGGTTGGCCCCAGTCTCTCCAGTGAACGCATTAACCTGTGCCTGTGTTGCACTGAATAGCGCGTCTGTCGTTACCGATTCATCACCACCGATGTATTCTTGAGTCTCACCACTCTGAGGGTTGTTAGGATCGGTTGATGGGTTAATAAATGGCGCATGATCTAGCACATACGGTGACAAAAATATTCTAATGTCAGATATATCAGTCCTCAGTATTGCGCGCTGTTCGGATGTTGTGTCAACTTCCTCAATAGTGTTAAGAAATCTAATCTCAGACAGCGAGATAATGTCATTGGTAGCGTTACGGATAACCAACCAGTCATCGTTGGTTGAGTTATTCAGCCTGCTTGGATTGTCTTGCAATGCGACAATTACATCACCCTGCTCAACACCAAAACCACCAAAGCTATCATTTCCAACCCTAACCACATAAGCATCGCCAGCAGTAGGGGTGACACCAATTGGGAACCCTGCAATTGTACCTAGTGTAGGATTCAGGGATACGGTAGTGCCTACCTGTAAGTGGAATAATCCATTAGGAAGTAGCAATGCAGCACTGGAAAGCGTCACGCGAGTAGCCACCCATGGCTGACCACGGGCTGACTGTGCCAATGTCACAAGATCGTTCTGATGAGCTTCAATGAAGTTTAACAGTGTACCAGTCGCACTACCTCTGCGAATGTTGTTCGCACCTTCAACATCAATAACTACCGTGTTTGTTGGTGTTAATCCAGTATCAAAGCGAGCGGTACCAGCTTGGTTGAGCACTGTAAATTCTACTGGGTCAGATGCTCCAACGCCTTGAGCTGTTATCTCTGCATCCGTAGGAAGGATGAAGTTCACACGGGCGTCATCACTGCGAGCATAAAGCCCCGTATTTCCAGAGTATAAGTCAAAGTTTGTTGGGCCAATATTGACAGAATCAGTAAACGGAACAAACGGGCCACTAAAGCGATTGGCGTTAGTGCCGGGGCTTGCAGCAGCTACAATGCCAAACAGGCGGTTAAGTTGGTCAAGGCCATCCTGAACAGTGTTTATGCTTTCGTCTATGTTTGCAAAGGCGGCGTCATCAGCCAGAACTTGAGAGGCTCTAGCATTACCAGTAACAGAAGTCACCAGCCAGTCTGTACCGGAAGATGGCAGGGTGATAGTGATTGTCTGGCCCTCAAAGCGCATTTGATTAGCTTGGCCTGCAATGGTATTGCCGCCAGCCGGGATGAAGTCTGCTCGAAGATTAGAAGCGCCACGGTTAACGATAAAGCTAAACGACAAATCACGACCAGGGTTCAACGCTAAGAAATCAGCAATTGAGCTAAACCGGATGGCCTGAGTAACTGATGTGTTTGTATTGGTCAGTCGGATAGTACGATCAAGGTAGTTCGTATAGTTCGTTGTGTTAATTGTGAACTCTTGAGCGTTAATCTCTACAGGCGGCAAAGGTTGAGGTATATCGCCTTCAAATACCGGGCTTTCAACTACTCGGTAATCATTAGCAGCAAATATTCGGACAATGGTGCCGGATCGCATTTGAATAGTGTTCGCTGCAACTGGAGTTGTTGGTATCTCATTTCCGTTCAGGTCTAGCAATCCAGCCCTCTGAGCTACAAGCGTAGCGTCTGCCCGGTTTGAATCTGTGTTTTGATCATTGGCAACAATCCATAAGGCTGAGTTGTTATTTAGTGAGGCGTCAACCAAGTCCTGCGCATCTTCCTCCGTTGGCATATCGCGGCGCAGCGTTACCGGGTGATCCGCTACGGCGGCAGGAGTAATCCAGCTACGAACACCAGCGGCTGTTGAGGTTAGAACCTGACCGTCAGATGCCGGATTGCCTAAATCATCTTCTACAAATTGCTGAGTGGAGAAGTTGCGCTCAAATTCAATATAAGGAAACTCGACTTCTTCAGTTGGCCCGGTTGGGTTTGTTGGGTCAATAGGGAAGTCAATAGTCTGGCCTGCTAACTGGACATTACCACTTGCACAGCGAATGTCAGAGAATATGCGCGTACCAGTTGGCGGAAATCCGATTGGCTCCGGCGGCGTTACCTCAACATCGCCTGGTGGTATATCGAATGTTTTAACAGGCGCGGGGTTTGAGTCAACAAAATCAAACAGCGGGTTAGGGTCGTCATAACCGTTTTCCCAAATGGTGAAGTTACAACCTGTGAATGTTGTGGTTGTAGGGTTGTTGATTGTGTATTTGGTTACGCGGCCCGGCAATGGGTTATTAAATGCGAAGCGGTGGCCAGGGTTGCCAGTGAATGTTTCTGACTTATCCGCTGGCGATGGGTCGTTACGCTGTTCTGCAAACTTAGGATAGAATGCCCGGCCTGAGCCTGCTGTAGTGACGAGGCTTGTTATTGGATAGCTCTCGGTATCGTTAACAGTGTTTGAGTATCGAAGCGCAGAACCGCCGCCATAGATATTACCACCACCGCCAATGTCATTCTGACCAAGGCGAAGACCGCCACCGGATCGAGGCGCAAGCTCACCGTTAATTGTTACACGGCTAAGGCCATTAACAACACCAACAGTCATGCCGGACTCTTGCAGGGTTGAGCCGTCAGACATTGGAATTTCACCCGGATCAAGATTCATGATACTGGCGACCGCCGTATCGTCATTATCCGTGAAGGCATTTGTATTTGCGTTTGACTCGTACAGAGTCTTAATCATTTCTGGGCTATTCTCAGCCGCTAGAAGCTGCCATTGGTTGGCGTCATAGGTGCTAGGCTCATCTTCGCCAGACCAGCGGAATGTCGAGCCTCCAGTGATCTCTACGACCGTATAAACTGAGCGAGGGTCATTTCGTAGCTCATCTGGGTTGGCTGTGTAGTAAGTGTCGCGCGCAGCAATATCAGCAAAAGGGCTTGGCGGGCTTGGCACTTCTGGAACCTGAGCCTGACCGCCGCCACCAAAACCTGGGTATCGGCGAGCATCAACGCTAACCGAAAGAGACAGCGCCATTATCAGCAATGGCACCATTAGCATAATCCGTTTCATTTTTACTTCCTCTTTTAAAGTTCGGTTTCTGGTGGAGAGTACTTATCTTTCCACTCTATCGCTTGTTCTTTCGTGATGTGTTCGCCACCGTCTAGCAGGCCAGTGAATAGGTACTGGCCGTTTAATACGGTAGGCTTACACGTTGCGCTCATTAACTCATCAGCTACAGATTGATCGCTGATTAGTGTGTATGCGTACACTGGTTGCG
>Ga0255772_10000397_pt1 | contig 42688 bp, 51 predicted proteins | sample 071ome_34_FD_179970 | JGI IMG/M metagenome (GOLD analysis project Ga0255772, IMG submission 179970) | Coastal salt marsh microbial communities from the Groves Creek Marsh, Skidaway Island, Georgia - 071411BT metaG (version 2) | ecosystem: Environmental > Aquatic > Marine > Intertidal zone >...
CCAAAATCTGGATGATCTGGAATCCAACTATCCCAATGTCTTACGAGAGTACCATCCATTTTTGGACCCCATGATTCATCGGCAGCATAATAAGGTACATAATGACCATTAAATGCAGCCCATTCAGCTGGATCTGTATTAGGATTGTATGTAAAAGTATCCCAAGATTGATAATATCCACCACCATATTCATTTTGATAATTAGGTAAGCGATTTACCTCACTTAAAACAGTGTTATGGTCTACAGAAATGTAAGTCTCTCCTCTTTTAGCTTTCTTAGTTGTAATTACAATTACACCGCTTCTTGCATCATAACCATATAAAGCTGTTGCAGCAGCTCCCTTAAGAACAGTTATGTTGTCAATTATGGCAGTGTTGATGTCTGTTGATGACATAGGTATACCATCAACAACGTATAATACGTTCTGTTCACCTCTAAGTCTAATTGCTGAAGGCTCAAAAGTTGAACTAGTTCCACCGATTACTTGAACACCAGCTACTTTACCAGCAAGTGCTGTTCTAAAATCAGTTTCTTTAGTTTTAGTTAATGCATCACCTGAAACAGCTTGTTGAGCAAATCCAAGAGATTTTGCAGCTCTTGTAATACCTAATGCTGTAACGACAACTTCTTCAAGAGAATTGTCGGGTGATAAACTAAAATCTAAAGTAGATGAAGCTCCAACTGTTGCAGATACAGAAGCGTATCCAACGAAACTAGCAACTAATTGATCTCCCTCATTAGCAGAGATTGAATAAATTCCATCAAAATTAGTTGTTACACCGTTAGAAGTTCCCTGAACCACAACGGTTGCACCCGGAAGTGGGACACCCGATGAGTCAGTAACTGTACCTGAAACTGTTTTTTGAGCAAAGCTTAATTGAAATGTCATGATTAATGACATAACAAGTGCTTTAAAAAATAGTTTTTTCATAGTTAATTTTATTTTGAACCGGTAAATTTGTTAATTAATTGTAAAAAAAACAAAAAAAAACCTCAAAAAAAATAACTTTTTCGAATATGAAAATAATGTTAACTTTTTTTTTTTGATGATACATTATATATATGCAAAATTAAAAACTCCCCAGTTGTTCTCTGAAAACATTAAATTTTTGATTTTTTTTTATCGTTGATTTGAATAATAAATAAATTATTATACATTTGCAGGCCTTTAATAGAGGAAAATATGCCAACAATATCGCAATTAGTAAGAAAAGGAAGAAAAAAGACAGTTAAGAAGAGTAAATCAGCTTCTTTAACTAAATGTCCACAGAAGAGAGGTGTTTGCACACGTGTTTACACTACAACTCCTAAAAAACCTAATTCAGCAATGAGAAAAGTTGCTAGAGTTAGACTAACTAACGGTATTGAAGTTAATGCGTACATACCCGGTGAAGGACACAACTTACAAGAACACTCAATTGTACTTGTCAGGGGGGGAAGAGTTAAGGATCTCCCTGGTGTGAGATATCACGTAGTTAGAGGTGCTTTAGATACTGCTGGCGTCGAAGGAAGATCTCAAAGAAGATCAAAATATGGAGCTAAAAGACCTAAGGCCAAAAGTTAATGATGTTCAAAGTTGTTTGATGAACCGCTCAATTAATAAAAAATGAGAAAAAGAAAAGCAAAAAAAAGACCTTTACTTCCAGACCCAAAATTTAATGATCAATTAGTCACAAGATTTGTTAATAATCTTATGTGGGATGGTAAAAAATCAACTGCATTTAAAATTTTTTATGACGCTCTAGATATAATTGAGCAAAAAAATTCGTCTGAAAAATCTTCTTTGGAGATTTGGAAAGATGGTCTTTCTAATGTAATGCCTCATGTTGAAGTTAGAAGTAGAAGAATAGGAGGTGCTACATTTCAGATTCCAATGCAAATCAGACCTGATAGAAAGATATCTTTAGCTATGAAATGGTTAATTAGTTTTGCAAGAAAAAGAAATGAAAAATCAATGGCTCAAAAGCTTGCAGCTGAAATTATAGCAGCTGAAAAAGAAGAAGGCGCTGCAGTTAAAAAGAGAACTGATACTCACAAAATGGCTGAAGCTAACAAAGCATTTTCACACTTTAGATTTTAATTAAGATGGCTAGAGATTTAAAATATACTAGAAATATAGGAATTGCTGCGCACATTGATGCGGGTAAGACTACTACAACTGAAAGAATTCTATATTACACAGGTGTTAGCCATAAAATTGGAGAAGTTCATGATGGGGCAGCAACAATGGATTGGATGGAGCAGGAACAAGAAAGAGGTATTACAATTACATCCGCTGCGACAACATGTACATGGAACTTTCCAACAGATCAAGGAAATAAAATTGATGGCACTAAGCCGTATCATTTCAACATAATAGATACTCCCGGTCACGTAGACTTTACTGTTGAAGTAAACAGATCTTTAAGAGTTTTGGATGGTCTTGTTTTTTTGTTTAGTGCAGTTGATGGTGTTGAGCCACAGTCTGAAACTAACTGGAGACTAGCTGATAATTACAAAGTCCCAAGGATGGGATTTGTGAATAAAATGGATAGACAAGGTTCTGACTTTCTAAAGGTTTGTCAGCAAATAAAAGATATGTTGAAGTCTAATGCTGTTCCAATTGTTTTGCCAATTGGAGAAGAAGAAGACTTTAAAGGTGTTGTTGACTTAGTTAAAAACCAGGCGATAGTGTGGCATGAAGAAAATATGGGTTCAACATTTGATGTTGTTGATATCCCTGAAGATATGAAAGCTGATGTTGAGAAGTATCGTGCTAACCTAATTGAAGCAGTTGCTGAATATGATGATAATCTGCTTGAAAAATTCTTTGATGATCCAGATTCTATCTCTGAAGATGAAATTCACGAAGCATTAAGAAAAGCTGCTCAAGATATGAGTATAATTCCTATGGTTTGTGGTTCAGCATTCAAAAACAAAGGTGTTCAATTTTTATTAGATTGTGTGTGTAGATATTTACCATCTCCTGAAGACAAGGAAGCAATTATTGGAACAGATCCTGGAACAGATAATGAAATTTCTAGAAAACCTAGTACATCTGAGCCATTTTCTGCTCTTGCATTTAAAATTGCTACTGACCCTTATGTTGGTAGATTAGCATTTTTTAGAGTTTACTCTGGTAGATTAGATGCCGGGTCATATATATTTAACAATAGATCAGAAAACAAAGAAAGAATATCAAGAATCTATCAGATGCATGCTGACAAACAGAATGCTATAGATTTTATTGAAGCTGGTGATATTGGAGCTGCTGTAGGTTTCAAGGATATTAAAACTGGTGATACCTTGAGTTCTGAGAAACATCCAATTGTACTTGAAAGTATGATATTCCCTGATCCAGTAATTGGTATTGCAGTTGAGCCTAAAACTAAAGCAGATGTTGATAAACTAGGTATGGCCTTAGCAAAGCTTGCTGAAGAAGATCCAACTTTTCAAGTTAGAACAGATGAAGCTTCAGGTCAAACCATAATTTCTGGAATGGGAGAATTACATTTAGATATTATAGTTGATAGATTAAAAAGAGAATTTAAGGTTGAAGTAAATCAGGGTCAACCTCAGGTTGAATACAAGGAAAACATTACTGCTACTGCTGATCACAGAGAAGTATACAAAAAACAAACCGGTGGACGTGGTAAATTTGCTGATATAGTATTTACTATGGAACCTGCTGAAGAAGGTAAAGAAGGACTTGAGTTTGTAAACAACATCAAGGGAGGTAATATACCTAAAGAGTATATCCCATCTGTTGAAAAAGGATTTAGAGATGCTATGAAAAATGGTCCTCTTGCTGGTTTTGAAATAGATGCTATGAAAGTTTCACTTAATGATGGGTCTTTTCACCCTGTTGACTCAGATTCATTATCATTTGAACTGGCAGCTAAATTAGGTTTTAAAGAAGCTGCTCGTTTAGCAAAATCTGTAATAATGGAACCAATAATGAAATTAGAAGTTTTAACACCTGAAGAAAATATGGGTGATATTGTTGGAGATCTAAACCGAAGAAGAGGTCAAGTAAATAATATGGATGATAGAGCTGGTTCAAAAGTTGTTAAAGCTATTGTTCCACTTTCTGAAATGTTTGGTTATGTTACTTCTTTAAGAACATTAAGCTCTGGTAGAGCAACATCAACTATGGAGTTTTCACATTACGCTGAAACTCCAAGCAATATTTCTCAAGAGGTTATTGCTTCAATTAAAGGAAATCAAGAATAATTATGAGTCAAAAAATTAGGATAAAACTTAAATCGTATGACTTTAACTTAGTTGATAAGTCAGCTGAGAAGATTGTTAAGACCGTAAAAACAACTGGTGCTATTGTTACTGGCCCAATTCCTCTTCCAACAAAGAAGAAAATTTTTACAGTTCTAAAATCTCCTCACGTTAATAAAAAATCAAGAGAACAATTCCAGTTGTCATCTTATAAAAGATTACTTGATATTTACAGTTCATCTTCAAAAACTATAGATGCACTAATGAAGTTAGAATTACCAAGTGGAGTTGAAGTAGAAATTAAAGTTTAAATATAGAATCATGTCTGGATTAATTGGAAAAAAAATTGGAATGACTAGCCTTTACGACGAAAAAGGCAACAATCTTGCGTGTACTATAATCGAAGCTGGTCCTTGTGTTGTTACACAAATAAAGAATGAAGAAAAAGATGGTTACAATTCAGTTCAGTTAGGTTTCTTAGATAAAAAAGAGAGAAATATTAACAAAGCAGAGGTTGGACATTTTAAAAATGCTAAGACAACTCCAAAAAGCAACCTTTTTGAATTTAAAAACTTTGAAAATGAACTTAGTGTTGGAGATGTTCTAAATGTTGATCATTTTAACGAAGGTGAATTTGTTGATATTTCTGGTATCTCAAAAGGAAAAGGATTTCAAGGTGTTGTTAAAAGACATGGTTTTGCTGGTGTAGGTCAATCTACTCATGGACAGCATAACAGATTAAGAGCTCCTGGTTCTATTGGTGCTGCTTCATATCCTGCTAGAGTATTTAAGGGTATGAAAATGGCGGGTCAGATGGGTAATGAGAAAGTTACTGTTCAGAATTTAAAAGTTATCAAAGTTGTTCCTGAAAAAAACCTACTTGTTATAAAAGGTTGTGTTCCAGGTCATAAAAATTCAATTGTTACAATTAGAAAATAATGAAAGCATCAGTATTAGATATAAAAGGTAAAGAAACAGGAAGAAAGGTTGAGCTTTCTAAGAAGGTATTTGAAGTTGAGCCAAGCGATCATGCTGTTTATCTTGATGTTAAACAATACCTTGCTAATCAACGTCAAGGTAATGCCAAAACAAAAGAAAGAGCTGAAATTAAAGGAAGTACAAGAAAGATAAAGAAACAGAAAGGTACTGGAACAGCTAGAGCTGGTAGTATAAAAAATCCTTTATTTAGAGGTGGAGGTACCATTTTTGGTCCTAGACCAAGAGGTTATGATCAAAAGGTTAACAAGAATGTAAAAAAGCTTGCTAGAAAATCTGCCCTTTCTGATAAATTAAAATCAAAATCAATTTCTATTGTTGAGAGTATTGATTTTAAAGCTCCAAAAACTAAAGATTTTGATAAGCTTATCAAAGCATTTGGACTTGAGGGTAAAAAAACTTTGTTCATAATGGATGGAGTTAATAAAAATGTATATTTGTCCGCCAGAAATTTAGAAAAATCAGAGGTGGTAACTGATTCTGAGATATCAACTTTCAGTATAGTAAACGCTCAACATCTGGTTATCGAAGAGAATGCAGTTGAAAAAATTCAGTCAAAACTTATATAAATGATGAATGTAATTTTAAAACCTATAATAACAGAAAAAGCTACTAACGATAGCGAACTCAGAAATAGGTATACTTTCTTAGTTAAAAAGAATGCTAACAAAGTAGAAATTAAAAATGCTGTACAAGAAAGATATAATGTAACTGTTAGTAAAGTAAGAACTCAGATTTATGGACCTGAAAGACGCACTAAATATACAAAGAGCGGAATTCAAAACTCAAAGTCTGCTGTTAGAAAAAAAGCTATTGTTCAACTAGTTGAGGGTGACTCAATTGATTTTTACAACAATTTATAATTTATAAGTTATGCCAATTAAGAAATTAAAACCAATAACACCAGGCCAAAGAGGCAGAACTGTAAACGGGTTTGATGCTATTACAGCTAATAAACCTGAGAAGAGTCTTTTGGTTCCTATGAAAAAAACTGGTGGAAGAAATAGTCAAGGAAGAATGACTATGAAGTTCAGAGGAGGTGGGCATAAGAAAAAATATAGAATCATTGACTTTAAACGTAATAGGTATGATGCGCCTGCAGAAGTCTTAACAATTGAATATGATCCAAACAGGTCAGCTTTTATTGCATTAATAAAATTTGATGATGGAGAAAAAAGATATATAATAGCTCAGAAAGGGTTAAAAGTTGGTCAAAAAGTTATTTCTGGAAATAGTGTTGATCCAAATATTGGAAATGCAATGCCATTAAGCTCAATCCCATTAGGTTCTACCGTTTCATGTATTGAAATGACACCAGGAAAAGGTGCAGCAATTGCTAGAAGCGCAGGATCATATGCTCAGTTAATGGCAAGAGATGGAAGATTTGCTACAATAAAAATGCCATCTGGTGAAACTAGAATGATTTTAGTTAATTGTATGGCTACAATCGGAACAGTATCTAATTCGGATCATCAATTAATTGTATCTGGCAAAGCTGGAAGAACGAGATGGCTTGGAAGAAGACCAAGAACTAGAGCTGTTGTTATGAATCCTGTAGATCATCCAATGGGGGGTGGAGAAGGTAGAGCATCTGGTGGTCATCCTAGATCTAAGAATGGAATTCCTGCAAAAGGATATAGAACTAGAAATAGAAAAAAGTTTAGTAATAAGTTTATAATAGAAAGAAGAAAATAAGATATGCCAAGATCATTAAAAAAAGGGCCGTATGTACACAAGAGCTTACTGAAGAAAGTTCAAGGAAACTTGGATTCAAATAAGAAGTCAGTAATAAAAACTTGGTCTAGGTCATCTATGATAATTCCTGATTTTGTTGGTCAAACAATCGCTGTTTATAATGGACGTCAGTTTGTCCCTGTTTATATAACAGAAAACATGGTTGGTCATAAGTTAGGCGAATTTTCACCTACTAGATCTTTCAGAGGTCATGCTGGTGGTAAAAAAGGTAAATAATTATGGGAGCTAGAAAAAGAAATACATCAGATTCAAGGAAAGAATTAAAAAAGTCATTAATTATGGCTAAGCTTAATAACTGTCCTACATCTCCTCGTAAAATGAGACTAGTTGCTGATCAAGTAAGAGGTAAAGATGTCAATAAGGCTCTTTCGATCTTAAAGTTTAGCCAAAAACAAGCTTCTTTAAGACTTGAAAAACTACTTCTTTCAGCTATAAATAATTGGCAACAAAAGAATCCAGACTCTGATGTTGAAAATGAGCAGCTTTACATCAAAGAAATTAAAGTTGATGGTGCTGGAATGCTTAAGAGATTAAGACCTGCACCTCAAGGTAGGGCACACAGAATTAGAAAAAGATCAAATCATGTTACTATGATTCTTGGAAACTTAAATCAAAATATTAACTAAATGGGGCAAAAAACAAATCCAATAGGTAACAGATTAGGAATTATCAGAGGATGGGAGTCTAACTGGTATGGTGGAAAAAACTTTGGTGATATGATTGCTGAAGATGAAACTATTCGTAAATATATTTTTACAAGATTAAATAAAGCGAGTGTCTCTAGAGTTATTATTGAAAGAACATTAAAACTTGTAACTATCACAATTACTACTGCAAGACCTGGTATTATCATTGGTAAGGCTGGTCAAGAAGTTGATAAATTGAAAGAAGAGTTAAAAAAACTATCTGGAAAGGATGTACAGTTGAATATTGTTGAGATTAAAAGGCCTGAGCTTGAGGCTCAATTAGTTGCATCATCTATTGCTAGGCAAATTGAAAACAGAATTTCATACAGAAGGGCAATTAAAATGGCTATTGCAGCAACAATGAGAATGAATGCCGAAGGTATAAAAGTTCAAATTTCTGGAAGATTAAATGGAGCTGAGATGGCAAGATCTGAGACCTATAAAGATGGAAGAATTCCGCTATCAACTTTTAGAGCAGACATTGATTATGCATTAGTTGAGGCTCATACATCATATGGAAGATTAGGAGTTAAGGTGTGGATTATGAAGGGTGAAGTTTATGGTAAGAGAGAATTATCACCACTAGTTGGCCTTAGTTCTAACTCAGGAAAAAATAAAAATAACAAACAAAGAAGAAGATAAATTATGTTATCACCAAAGAGACAGAAGTTTAGAAAAATGCAAAAAGGGAGAATGAAAGGTGTTTCCCAAAGAGGTCACCGTCTCTCTAATGGTATGTTCGGTATAAAGTCACTAGAGTCAAAATTTATTACTTCTAGACAAATAGAGGCTGCAAGGATTGCTGCAACCAGGTATATGAAAAGGGAAGGTCAATTATGGATTAAGATATTTCCGGATAAACCTATTACCAAAAAACCTCTTGAAGTTAGGATGGGTAAAGGTAAAGGTGCACCCGAGTATTTTGTTGCTGTGGTAAAGCCTGGAAGAATTATGTTTGAAATTGCAGGCGTTGATATTGAAATTGCTAAAGAAGCTTTGAGATTAGCTGCACAAAAACTCCCTGTTAAAACTAAATTTATTATTGCTAACGATTACGAATTAGTTTAAAATGAAACAAAAAGAAATTAAAATATTATCTGATGACGAACTAGTAGATAAGCTAGGTGAATTATCTAAAACACTTTATGATACAAAAGTAACTCATACAGTGTCTCCTCTGGAAAATCCACTTCAGATCAGAAATATTAGAAGAACGATTGCACGGTTAAAAGCAGAAATTTCGAATAGATCACAAAAATAACTATGGAAAATAGAAATTTAAGAAAAGAAAGAATAGGTGTAGTAACCAGCAACAAAATGGAAAAATCTATTGTTGTTTCAGAGGTTGGAAAAGTAAAACATCCTAAGTATGGAAAGTTTGTTTTGAGAACAAAAAAATACAGTGCTCATGACGAAAACAATGAATGTGGAGAAGGGGATATTGTTAAAATAATGGAAACCAAACCAATAAGTAAAAATAAATGTTGGAGGTTGGTTGAAATAATTGAAAAAGCTAAGTAAAAATGGTACAATCAGAAAGTAGATTATTAGTAGCTGACAATACTGGAGCAAAAGAAGTTCTAACAATTCGAGTTCTTGGAGGGACTAAAAGAAGATATGCTTCCCTTGGTGATAAAATCGTTGTCACTATTAAAAGCGCGACACCTAATGGGACTGCTAAAAAAGGCCAAGTTTCAACTGCAGTTGTTGTAAGAACTAAGAAAGAAGTCAGAAGAAAGGATGGTTCTTACATACGTTTTGATGATAATGCATGTGTCTTGTTAGATGCTGCTGGGGAGATGAGAGGAACTAGAGTTTTTGGTCCAGTTGCCAGAGAACTTAGAGATAAAAATTTTATGAAAATTGTTTCATTAGCACCTGAAGTATTATAATTATGAAAATTAAAGTTGGAGATAATGTAATAGTTTTAACTGGTGATCATAAAGGATCGTCGGGTAAAATATTAAAAGTTTTTAGAGCAAAGAATACAGCACTTGTTGAGGGAGTAAACCTTGTTAAAAAGCATAATAAGCCAAGTGCTAATAATCCAAAAGGAGGTATTGTAGAAAAAGAATCTCCAATTAATCTTTCCAATCTTTCACATACAACAAAAGATGGTAATGCAACTAAGATCGGATATAGAGTTGAGGATGGTAAGAAGGTTAGATTTTCTAAAAAAACAAACGAAATTATTTAAATTATGAGTTACGTTTCTAGATTAAAGAAGGAGTACAGCGAAAGCATTACAAAAAAACTGATGGAATCTCATGGCTTAAAAAATGTGATGGAAGTTCCTAAACTTAAAAAAATTGTTATTAGCAAAGGTTTGGGTGCAGCTGTTTCAGATAAAAAATTAGTTGATTATGCTGTTGATGAATTAACTTTAATTTCTGGTCAGAAAGCAGTTGCTACAAAATCAAAAAAGGATATCTCTAATTTCAAGCTAAGAAAAGGAATGCCTATTGGAGCAAAAGTTACTCTTAGAGGCGAGAGAATGTATGAGTTTTTAGATAGATTAATTACCGCTGCTCTTCCAAGAGTCAGGGATTTTCAAGGGATTAAAACATCTGGATTTGATGGTAGAGGTAATTATAATTTAGGTGTTACAGAGCAAATAATTTTTCCAGAAATTAATATTGATAAAGTAAATAAGATTTCTGGAATGGATATCACATTTGTAACTGATACAAATGATGATAATCTTGCAAAAAGTTTATTAATAGAATTGGGATTACCATTTAGAAAAAAATAAAGTATGGCTAAAGAATCAATGAAAGCTCGTGAAGTTAAAAGAGCAAAAATGTGTGCTAAGTATGCTGCAAAAAGAAAAGCATTAAAAGAAGCTGGTGATTACATGGGTTTACAAAATTTACCTAAAAATTCATCACCTGTTAGAGCTCACAACAGATGTAAAATTACAGGAAGACCGAAAGGATATATGAGACAGTTTGGTATTTCCAGAGTAATGTTTAGAGAAATGGCAAATAAAGGTTTAATCCCTGGTGTAAGAAAAGCTAGCTGGTAAAAAAAGAAAATTATGAATACAGATCCTATCTCAGACTTTTTAACTAGAATTAGAAATGCTAATAGTGCAGGCCATAAGACGGTTGTAATTCCTGCGTCTAATGTTAAAAAAGAAATAACAAAAATTCTTTTTGATCAAGGTTTTATTCTTAATTATAAGTTTGAAGATGATTCAGTTCAAGGTTCAATTAAGATTGCTTTGAAATATGATAAACTAAGTAAAGTTCCTGTGATCAAAAAACTTGAAAGAGTTAGTAAGCCAGGTCTAAGAAAGTATACGAATAGTTCATCTATTCCAAGAGTATTAAATGGTCTTGGTATAAATATCATTTCAACATCTAAGGGATTGATGACTGGTAAGAAAGCTTCAAGTCAAAATCTTGGAGGAGAAATAATTTGTAACATTTATTAATTATGTCAAGAGTAGGTAATAGTCCAATAGCGATTCCAGAAGGTGTAAATGTTGATATTAAACCACACGAACTGGTTATTTCAGGAAAGTTAGGTTCTTTAACTCAAGATTATGATGGTGTTTCAGTTTCATTAACTGATAACAACCTGATTGTTACAAGAAACTCTGAGTCTAAAGATCATAAATCCAAGCATGGATTGTATAGAGCATTGTTTAGTAACATGGTAACTGGTGTTTCAACTGGTTTTACTAAAGAATTGGAGCTAGTTGGTGTTGGTTACAGAGCTTCCAACACTGGTCAAAAACTTGATATAGCTTTGGGATTTTCTCATAATATAGTATTAGAGTTACCTTCTGAAGTAAAAGTTGAAACAGTTTCTGAAAAAGGTAAAAATCCTATAATAAAACTCTCATCTTATGACAAGCAATTAGTTGGTATGGTTGCTGCAAAGATCAGATCATTTAGAAAACCTGAACCGTATAAAGGTAAAGGTGTTAGATTCGTTGGAGAACAAATTAGAAGAAAAGCTGGTAAATCAGCATAATAATTTACGATATGAGTAACAAATCAGACGCAAAGAGAAGTAAAATCAAAAAGAGAATTAGAAGAATAGTTTTTGGATCTCAAGAAAGACCTAGATTATCTGTCTTTAGAAGTAATAAAGAAATTTATGCTCAGGTTATTAATGACGTTGATCAAAAAACTCTTGTCGCAGCTTCGTCCAAAGATAAAGACTTGAAAATAGAAACAACTGATAAAATAGAAATTTCAAAATTAGTTGGGATGTCTGTTGGTAAAAAAGCTATTGAAGCTGGTATTAAATCAGTTTCATTTGATAGAAATGGATATATATATCATGGAAGAATTAAATCCTTAGCTGAAGGTGCTCGTGAAGCAGGATTAAAATTTTAAGTTTATGAGTAGAATTAGAACAGAATTTGTAAAACCTGGTGGCCTTGACCTAAAAGACAGGCTTGTCAGTATTCAAAGAGTTACCAAAGTAACAAAAGGTGGTCGTGCTTTTGGTTTTTCCGCTATTGTAGTAGTAGGTGATGAAAATGGAGTTGTTGGTCATGGTCTGGGAAAGGCTAAAGAAGTTTCAATAGCAATTTCAAAAGCAGTCGAGGATGCAAAGAAGAATTTAGTTAGAATACCTTTATATAATTCAACTATTCCTCATGAACAAAAAGGAAAACATGGAGGTGCTAGAGTATATATGCAGCCGGCTTCTCAGGGTACTGGTGTAATCGCTGGTGGTGCAGTAAGAGCTGTTCTTGAATCTGTAGGTATTCAGGATGTTTTATCAAAATCTCAAGGTTCTTCTAATCCACATAATGTTGTTAAGGCAACTTTCGATGCATTATTTAAGCTTAGAGATGCAAATAAGGTGGCACAGGAGAGAGGTATTACATTAGAAAAACTTTTTAATGGTTAAGATGATGAGTAAAGTAAAGATTAAACAAATAAGAAGTAAGATTAACAGACCAGTTGATCAAAAAAGAACTCTTGAAGCTTTGGGACTTAAGAAAATTGGTCAAGTTGTTGAACATGAAATGACTCCTTCTATTGAAGGTATGATTAATAAAGTTAAACACCTAATAACTATTGTAGAATAAGATGGAATTATCAAATTTAAAACCGCAGAGTGGATCTGTAACTTCAAAAAAGAAAAGGCTCGGCCGTGGTCAAGGATCAGGAAAAGGAGGTACAGCAACAAGAGGTCATAAAGGTGCTAAATCTAGATCAGGATATTCCAAAAAACTTGGTTTTGAAGGTGGTCAAATGCCATTACAAAGAAGAATTCCAAAATTTGGGTTTAAAAATATCAATAGAGTTGAGTATAAGCCTGTTAATTTAACTAAACTTCAGGAGCTAATAGATAGTAAAAAAGTTAAGAAAGGTATAATTAATGCTGAGTCACTTATATCTAATGGTTTAGTTAAGAAAAATGATTTAGTAAAAATTCTAGGAAATGGTGATTTAAAAGATGCAGTTAAAGTTGAAGCTCATAAGTTTTCAAAATCTGCACAGGAAAAAATTGAAAAATCAGGAGGAGAAGTTAAAATAATATAATGCAAAAATTCATAGAGACATTAAAAAATATTTGGGCTATTGATGAGCTGAAAAACAGAATTTTAATTACTTTGTTTTTTCTTGCTATTTATAGACTAGGTGCTCAGGTAGTTCTACCTGGAGTCGATTACAATATCATTGCTGATGCAAAAATTGCAGGTGATGGAGGTCTCTTAGGTTTACTAAATGCTTTTACCGGTGGTGCCTTTGCAAATGCTTCGATTTTTGCATTGGGTATCATGCCTTATATCTCAGCTTCGATTGTTGTTCAGCTTATGGGGGTTGCAGTTCCTTATCTACAAAAACTTCAAAAAGAAGGTGAAAGTGGAAGAAAGAAAATAACACAAATTACTAGATGGTTAACAATAGCAATATGTGTTGTTCAAGCTCCTGCTTATTTATATGGTTTAGGTGCATTAGGTGTACCTGATGCTGCTTTTGTTTTAGGAAAGGGAATATCATTTATGATTCCAGCCGTTATTATATTAGTTACTGGATGTGTTTTTGCAATGTGGTTAGGAGAAAAAATTACAGATAGAGGAATTGGAAATGGAATTTCTCTTTTGATTACAGTCGGTATTATAGCTTCTTTGCCTTTATCGTTTACTCAAGAAGTAATTTCTCAATTATCTGGATCAGGTGGTTTACTTATGATTGCAATTGAGTTTGTAATATGGGTAGTGGTTATAGCATTATGTATTTTATTAGTTCTTGCTGTTAGACAAATTCCTGTGCAATATGCTAGAAGATCTGCAATGTCAGGTCAGAGTAATATGTTTTCAAAGCGTCAATATATTCCTCTCAGGCCATACGCTGCTGGTGTAATGCCAATTATTTTTGCTCAGGCTATAATGTTTGCTCCAGCTTACATTGGTCAATTTATTGGTGGAACTTTTGGTCAATGGATGCAAGCATCTTTTTCCGATATGTTTGGACTAGCTTATAATATATTATTTGGATTACTTATAATATTATTTACTTTTTTCTATACTGCCATCACTGTTCCAACAAACAAAATGGCTGATGACTTAAAAAGAAGTGGCGGTTTTGTTCCTGGAATTAAACCAGGAGGTGAGACTGCTGAATTTTTAGATAAAATTATGTCTTTAATAACATTCCCAGGATCAATCTTTCTTGCATTACTTTCAGTTCTACCAGCTGTAATAGTTGCATTGATGCAGATTCAACAAGGTTGGGCATTATTTTACGGAGGAACATCTCTCTTAATTATGGTGGGTGTTGCTATTGACACAATACAACAAATCAATGCCTATTTACTTAATAGACATTATGACAGTTTGATGAAAACAGGTAAAAATAGAAGACTAGCATAAATGGCAAAACAATCGGCAATAGAACAAGATGGAGTAATAGTTGAGGCATTGTCAAATGCTATGTTCCGTGTGGAATTAAATAACGGTCATGTTGTAACAGCTCACATTTCTGGAAAAATGAGAATGCACTACATCAAGTTATTGCCTGGAGATAAAGTTAAGCTTGAGATGAGTCCTTATGATTTAACAAAAGCAAGAATAACATTTAGATATTAAAGTTATGAAAGTTAGAGTATCACTTAAAAAAAGAAGCCCGGAATGCAAAATTGTACGCAGAAAGGGTAAGTTATATGTAATTAATAAAAAGAATCCTAGATTCAAACAAAGACAAGGTTAAAATATTATGGCAAGAATTTCAGGAATAGATATACCCAAAGAAAAAAGAGGCGTAATAGCACTCACTTACATCTATGGAATTGGTAAAAGCAGAGCTCAAAAAATATTAAGCAAGGCTAATGTCAGTGAAGATAAAAAGGTTTTAGACTGGTCCGATGAGGATACAGCAAATGTTAGATCTGCTGTAGCTGAATTTACAATTGAAGGAGAATTAAGAGCTGAAAATCAGATTAATATCAAAAGATTAATGGACATTGGATCGTACAGAGGAATTAGACACAGATTAGGACTTCCATTAAGAGGGCAAAAAACTAAGAATAACTCGAGAACGAGAAAAGGTAAAAGAAAAACAGTTGCTAACAAAAAGAAGGTAACTAAATAATTTTTATATGGCTAAAGTTTCAAATAAAAAAAGAAAAGTAATTGTAGAATCATTTGGTGAGGTTCATATCAATGCTACTTTCAATAACATAATAATTTCTTTCACAAATAGTAAAGGTGAAGTGATCTCATGGTCATCTGCAGGTAAAATGGGCTTCAGAGGATCTAAGAAAAATACACCTTATGCTGCACAACTAGCAGCTGAGGATGCCGTAAAGGTAGCTCATGAAGCTGGTCTCAGAAAAGTTAAAGTTTATGTTAAAGGACCAGGTAATGGTAGAGAATCTGCAATTAGAAGTATTCACAATGCAGGTGTGGAAGTAACAGAAATATTTGATGTTACACCTATGCCTCATAATGGTTGTAGACCACCAAAAAGAAGAAGAGTTTAAAAAAAGATAATATGGCAAGATATATTGGACCAAAAACTAAAATTTCAAGAAAGTTTGGAGAGCCTCTGTTTGGAGCTGACAAATCTTTAGAAAAAAAGAATTATCCACCAGGACAACATGGTGTTAACAAAAGAAGACAGAAGAAATCAGAATATGCTATTCAATTAATGGAAAAGCAAAAAGCCAAGTACATTTATGGGATTTTAGAAAAACAATTTAGAAACTTATTTGAAAAAGCTAACAGAAGTAAGGGTATTACTGGAGAGGTTCTCCTTCAACTATGTGAGTCAAGGTTAGATAATCTAGTTTACAGAATGGGGATCGCCAAGTCAAGAAGTGGTGCAAGGCAATTAGTTTCTCACGCTCACATATTAGTTAATGGTGAAGTATGTAACATACCATCAAGGATAATTAAGGTGGGTGAGACTATTTCAGTAAGGGAAAGATCAAAATCATTATTGGTAATTGAAGACTCTTTATCAACTAATGAATCAGTTTCTGAGTGGATTACTTGGGATTCTAGTACAATGACAGGTACTTATAATGCTATCCCAAATAGAGATCAGATTCAAGAAAATATCAAAGAACAATTAATAGTCGAATTATATTCGAAATAATATTATAATAAAAATATGGCAATATTTACATTTCAAAAACCGGACAAAGTAATAATGATTGACTCAACAGATTTTGAGGGAAAATTTGAATTTAGACCCCTTGAACCTGGATACGGTCTTACAGTTGGAAATGCCTTAAGAAGAGTTCTATTATCATCTTTAGAGGGATTTGCATTTACATCACTTAAAATTGATAATGTAGATCATGAATTCACATCATTGACAGGAATAGTCGAAGATGTTACAGAAATTGTATTAAATCTGAAGCAAGTTCGTTTAAAAAGACAAATTGAATCAGTTGATAATGAATCTGTTTCTGTTTCTATTTCTGCGCAAGAGCAATTAAAGGCTGGAGATTTACAGAAATTTATTTCTGGTTTTCAAGTTTTGAATCCGGATCTAGTAATCTGTAATATGGAAAAAAGTGTTAAGCTTAATTTTGAACTTAATATCGAAAAGGGGAGAGGTTATGTTTCTGCAGAAGATAATAAAAGATTAGGCGCTCCTATTGGAACTATCTTTATGGACTCTGTATTTACTCCAATAAAAAATGTAAAATATTCTATAGAGGATTTTAGAGTAGAACAAAAAACTGATTACGAAAAATTAATTTTTGAAATTGTTACTGATGGATCCATTGAACCGAAAGATGCACTGACTGAGGGAGCTAAAGTATTAATTCATCACTTTATGCTGTTCTCTGATGAGAGAATTACACTTGAAGCTGATGAGATTGCTCAAACCGAAACTTATGATGAAGAATCATTACACATGAGACAACTTCTAAAAACTAGACTGATCGATATGGATCTTTCAGTTAGAGCTCTAAATTGTCTTAAGGCTGCTGAAGTTGACACATTAGGAGATTTAGTATCATTTAACAAATCAGATCTTATGAAATTCAGAAATTTTGGTAAAAAATCATTAACTGAGTTAGAAGAATTAGTTTTAGTTAAAGGTCTAAGTTTTGGAATGGATCTTTCAAAATATAAACTTGATAAAGATTAATCAATAGAAATGAGACACGGTAAAAAATTTCCTCACTTAGGTAGAAAAAAAGGTCACAGAAATTATATGCTTGCTAATATGGCATGTTCATTAATTGAACACAAGTCAATTAATACAACATTAACAAAAGCTAAAGCATTAAAAATGTATATTGAGCCCATTATTACTAAATCAAAGAATGATTCAACTCATAACAGAAGAATTGCTTTTAGATATTTGAGAAATAAATATGCTGTAACTGAATTATTTAGGGATATTTCTGTTAAAGTAGGTGATAGACCGGGTGGGTATACAAGAGTAATTAAACTTGGAAATAGACTAGGCGATAATGCTGAAATGGCATTAATAGAATTAGTTGATTATAATCAATCTTACACAACTGATAAGCCAGATTCTAAGAAGAGAAGAAGAAGAAGAAAAAAAGCCTCAGAAAATAAAATTATAGAAGAGGCACCTGCTGTTGAAGAGGCACCTGCTGTTGAAGAGGCACCTGCTGTTGAAGAGGCACCTGCTGTTGAAGAGGCACCGGCTGCTGAGAAAAATGATGATGATAATGATAATAAAAAATAAATTTTTTTCTCATTCTTGATAACTTATAAAGATAAACGTTGTGTTTATCTTTTTTTTTGTATTAATTTTGCTGATAATCTCAACAATTGAACCAGTATATTCCTAGAAAAAAAGCATTTATTCTTCTTGAGGATGGAACCATTTTTTATGGTAAATCAATTGGCAGTGATGGTACATCTTTTGGTGAACTTTGTTTTAATACTGGAATGACAGGTTATCAGGAGATTTTTACAGACCCTTCATATAATGGACAATTAATGGTAATGGCTAATGCTCATATTGGAAATTATGGAACTAATTTGTCTGAAGTAGAATCAAACTCAGTGAAAATTGCTGGTTTGATATGTAAAAATTTTAGTTTCAGTCATTCTAGATACGGTAATTCTAAGCCTTTACTAGATTTTTTAAAGGAAAGTAATATCGTTGCTATTTCTGATGTTGATACTAGAGCTTTGGTTAGTTATATAAGAGATAATGGTAGCATGAATGCAGTTATTACTACAGAAGATAATAATACTGAGGAGTTAAAAAAGATCTTAAAATCTGTTCCCTCAATGAATGGTTTGGAACTTGCATCAAAAGTATCAACTAAAGAATGTTACTTTTATGGGGATGAAAATTCACAATATAAAGTTGCTGTAATCGATTTAGGTATTAAAACGAATATTTTAAAAAATTTAGCTAAAAGAGATTGTTATATGAAAGTTTTTCCTCATAGTGCATCTTATGAGGAGATGAATGAATGGAATCCTGATGCTTATTTTATTTCAAATGGTCCAGGTGATCCAGAACCACTTGAAAATCCTATAAAAGTTGCTAAAAAAATTATTGATGAAAATAAACCTCTTTTTGGAATTTGTCTTGGTCATCAAGTAATTGCTTTAGCAAATGAAATAAAAACATACAAAATGCATAATGGCCATAGAGGAATAAATCACCCTGTAATTAATTTAAAAACAGGTAAAGGTGAAATAACTTCTCAAAACCATGGATTTGCAATTGATAGACAACAAACTGAAAACAATAAAAATATTGAGATCACACACTTGCATTTGAATGATAATACAATTGCTGGTATAAAACTAAAAGATAAGAGTTGCTTTTCTGTTCAGTTTCATCCAGAGGCTAGTGCTGGTCCTCACGATTCATCATATCTCTTTGATGAATTCATAGAAATGATTAATAAATAATAATGAGTAAAATAAAAAGTATTACCGCTAGACAAATTTTTGATTCTAGGGGTAACCCAACAGTTGAGGTGGATGTAATAACTGAAAATGGATCTTTTGGCAGAGCTGCTGTTCCATCTGGAGCTTCAACTGGCGAACATGAAGCGGTTGAATTGAGAGATGGTGGAAATGATTACATGGGTAAAGGCGTGTCAATGGCGGTTAATAATGTAAACAATGTAATTGAAGATGCTCTTGTTGGAGAATCAGTGCTTAATCAAGAAAAAATTGATAAAGCATTGATTGAATTAGATGGTACAGAAAATAAATCAATTTTAGGTGCAAATGCAATATTAGGTGTTTCCTTGGCTATTGCTCACGCAGCTTCAAACTACAACAATATTCCATTATATAAATATTTAGGTGGAGATAGTGCAAATATTCTACCTGTTCCAATGATGAATATTATTAATGGTGGTTCACATTCTGATGCTCCAATTGCATTCCAGGAATTTATGATTATGCCTGTTGAGGCAGAAAGTTTCACTCATGCCATGAAAATGGGCTCTGAAATTTTTCATCACTTAAAAAAAATACTTCACTCTCGTAAGCTTAGTACTGCTGTTGGTGATGAAGGAGGATTTGCTCCTGCCTTAGACTCAACTGAGGATGCTTTAGATACTATAATTAAAGCGATAGAATCAGCTGGATACAGACCTGGAACAGAAGTCATGATAGCATTAGATTGTGCTTCTTCAGAATTCTATGAAAATGGTATTTATGATTACACAACTTTTGAGGGAAAAAGTGGAAATAAATTTAGCTCAAAAGAACAAGCTGAATATTTATCTAATTTAGTAGAAAAATATCCTATAATTTCAATTGAAGATGGTATGGATGAAAATGACTGGGAAGGATGGAATTATTTATGTAAAATTTGTGGTGATAAAGTGCAATTAGTTGGAGATGATTTATTTGTAACTAATGAAAAAATATTACAAAGAGGAATTGATGAAAAAGCAGCCAATTCTATTTTAATTAAAGTAAACCAAATAGGCACCTTAACTGAAACTATTAATGCTGTAAAATTAGCTCAGTCAAATGGGTTTACAACTGTTATGTCTCATAGATCAGGCGAAACTGAAGATACAACCATTTCAGATTTAGCAGTCGCTCTTGGAACTGGACAAATTAAAACAGGATCAATTTCAAGATCTGATAGAATGGCTAAATACAATCAATTACTAAGAATTGAGGAAGAGCTAGCAGGAAAAGCTACCTATTTAAAGAGAAAAGCTTTTAAATTTTAGTTATTTTTACATTATATAATTTTATAATGAGCGAAAAAGCAAAACTGATTTTTGATGGTAAAGAACATCTTTTTGATGTTGTTAAGGGTTCAGAAAGTGAAAAAGCATTGGATGTTTCATCTTTGAGAAGCGATCTAGATCTTATTACAATTGACCCTGGCTTTAAAAATACTGGCTCATGTAAAAGTGCTATAACTTTTCTTGATGGTGAAAAAGGTATACTTCGTTATAGGGGTTACTCAATTGAAGATCTTGCTAAGAATGCTGATTTTTTACAAGTTGCCTTTCTGCTTATCTATGGGGAATTGCCAACGAATGAGGAATATGTAAAATTTTTAAATGATATAAATGAAAATGCAATTGTTGATGAAGATTTAAGAAAGATCTTAGAAAATTTTCCAAAATCTGCTCACCCAATGGGTATATTATCTTCATTAACTAGTGCCTTAATTGCTTTCAATCCAGAAAAGAAAATGAGTCTGAAGAATATCGAAGACGATAGAGAGTATATGTACAATTCAATTGTTAAATTACTCGCTAAAATTCCTATCCTAGTGGCATGGGTACACAGAAGAAGAAAAGGATTGCCATTGAATTATGGTGATTATACTGCAGGATATGTTGAAAACATTACTAAAATGATGTTTCAAGTCCCAAATCAGGATTATATTGAGAATAAAACAGTAATTAATGCCATGAACAAATTGTTAATTCTTCATGCTGATCATGAGCAGAACTGCTCTACTTCAACTGTTAGAATAGTTGGTTCTTCTGAGGCTAGTTTATTTGCTTCTGTTTCTGCTGGTATTTCGGCATTGTGGGGTAGACTTCATGGTGGAGCAAATCAAGCTGTTTTAGAGATGCTTGAAGCAATAAAAAATGACGGTGGTGATACAAAAAAGTATATGTCAAAAGCTAAAGATAAATCTGATCCATTTAGATTAATGGGCTTTGGTCACAGAGTTTACAAAAATTTTGACCCTAGAGCAAAAATCATTAAAGTTGCAGCACATGAAGTTTTAAAAGATTTAGGAATTGATGATCCTATTTTAGACATAGCAAAGTCACTTGAACAAGAAGCTTTAAATGACCCTTATTTTACACAAAGAAAGCTTTATCCCAATGTAGATTTTTATTCAGGTATAATATACAAAGCCTTAAAAATTCCAAAAGAGATGTTCACTGTAATGTTCGCACTTGGTAGAGTACCTGGTTGGATTGCACATTGGAGAGAAATGAGAATGAATAATGACCCTATTGGTAGACCAAGACAGGTTTATGTTGGTTCAACTCATAGAACATTTAAAACATAATTAATAGATAATTACCTTTTTTATGGTGATTCAAAATTTTATAAGGAAAAAGATAGATGATTTTCTAAAAAACAATTATTCTCTCAATAATGTTAAGTATGATGTTAATGTAACAAAAAAAGAATTTGAGGGTGATTATACAGTTGTGTTATTTCCATTAATTCCTTTATTAAAAAGAAAACCTATTGAAATTTCTGATGAAATAATTGAATTTTTAAAGTCTGATGAAAATATCGTTGAAAAACATAATTTAATCCAAGGTTTTTTAAATATTACTTTAACAAATCAATTTCTTTCTAACTTTTTTATCTCAAGTAAAAATGAAACAAAACAACAGAAAAATCTATTTCTTATTGAGTATTCATCTCCTAATACAAATAAACCTCTACACCTAGGACATATTAGAAATATTTTGTTAGGTGATTCAATTTCAAGGATTTTTAAATATTCTGGTAATGAAGTTCATCAAACGCAAATTATAAATGATAGAGGAATTCATATTTGTAAATCTATGGTTGCCTGGTTAAGATACGGGGATAATTCTTCACCTAAAATTGATTCAATTAAGGGCGATCATTATGTAGGTAAGTATTATGTGAAATATAATCAACAATTTGAAATAGAAGTAAAAGAGCTTATAAAAAAAGGTCTGAGTGAAGATGAAGCAAAAAAAAGCGCTCCTATTTTTATCGAAGCTCAAGAAATGTTATTAAAATGGGAGTCTAGTGATAAAGAAGTTTTAAATCTCTGGAATAAATTAAATTCTTGGGTTTATGAAGGCTTTAACGAAACTTATAAATCACTAAGCGTTGATTTTGATTCATTATACTATGAGAGTCAAACATACCTAACAGGAAAAAAAATTGTTGAGCAAGGATTAGAAAAAAATATTTTTTTTAAGAAAAAAGATGGTTCAATTTGGGTTGATTTATCAGAACAAGGTCTTGATCAAAAAATTTTACTGAGATCCGATGGAACCTCAGTCTATATCACTCAAGATATTGGCACAGCTTTCTTAAGATACAAAGACCATCCAGAGATGCTTGGTATGATTTATACAACAGGAAATGAACAAGATTATCATTTTAATGTTTTATTTGAAATTCTAAAAAAATTAAAGTACCCTTGGGCAAAAAAGTTAAAACATTTAAGTTATGGGATGGTTGATTTACCCTCAGGTAAAATGAAAAGTAGAGAAGGTACTGTAGTTGATGCTGATGATTTAATTAATCAAATGATTAATAAATCAAAAGAAATTTCAGAGTCATTAGGCAAAATTAATGATTTGAGTGATGAAGAAAGAACTAAGCTTTATAGAACTATTGCTCTTGGTGCATTAAAATATCATATTCTTAAAGTTGATCCAAAAAAAAGAATCTTATTTGATCCTTCAGAATCTATTGATTTCAATGGAAATACTGGTCCATTCATACAGTATACTTATGCAAGAATTCAATCACTTTTATCAAAGGGTTATGGTAATTTGAAAAACGATTTATATACTGATTTTAATTTAAAAGAAAGGGAAATTATTATAACCCTTGATCAATTTGAATCAATATTAATTAATGCTTACAATACTTTAAACCCTTCCTTAATAGCAAACTACACCTATGATTTAGTAAAACAGTTTAATTCTTTTTACCAATCATATTCCATTGTTGGTAAACAACAAGTTAATTCTTTCAGATTAGCATTATCAAAAAAGGTTGGAGATCAAATAAAATTATCGATGAGCTTACTAGGTATTGATTGCCCAGAAAGAATGTAAAAAAAAACCACTCAAAATGAGTGGTTTTCTTTATTATGGTTAGTGTTTCAGTGTTTATTTGTCGCTTACTGCTAGGTTATAGATAACTAAACCGAAACCGATTTTGTTAACTGCATCACCTACGTTGTAAACAACTTCCATGTTCCATCCTAAAGCGTCAACGAAGTCATACCATCCGTCAGTACCAATCATATATCCAATTGGATAGATTGCCCAACCTACAAGTACAAACCACTTGAGAGCGTTGAATGCGTCTAGAACAGCACCACCTGCTTTTTGAGCAAGTTGACCTGCACTACCAAACCATAAGATGTAAACAATAACAAAGTATGAAATACCTGAGATTGTTCCCCAAATTACAGCATCACCAAGTCCTGCTTCACCGATATATCCTGTTACAAGCATAATAGTTGACAGTAATATCATGTTCCACATTAAACTTTTTTGTGCTCCCGCTTTTTGTAGTATTAAATAAAATTCAACACACATTAATGGAACTGTTAAAATCCAGTCTACATATCTGAAAAATGTTACTGATTCTCCTGAAACAGAAGCATCTCTCATGTAGTAGTAGTGTACAGCAGCTATAAATGTGATAAGCCCTGACACTAGGATTGAAGTTCTCCATTTAGCACCCCCAGCATCTAATGATAAAAAGAAAAATGCTGATGCAGCCATCATGGCCATAGTACCAATGAAAAACGTAAAACTTACTAAGTCGTTAGGAACGTCCAGTAAGAAAATGTTTAAAAAATTTTCCATAATAATAATTAAAATTGGTTTTTAATGGCCCTAAAATAGTAAAATCTAATTTAATAACTACTTTTATCTCAAAAAAAAAGGGAAAATGTTAAGAATTTCTCAATCATCGGGAGAAAAGTTATTCACATTTATAATAATTTCTGCAATTGCTTATAATTTTATTAATTCAATGTACAGTGAATCAATAGGTTATATTTCAATACTTTCAATCTTATTTTTTGGGATAATTCATGGAGCTAATGACATACATTTAATTTTAAAAAGACAACCAAAAAACTCAGGATACATAAAAGTAACTTTTTATTATGTTTTAGTCATTCTAGCAGCAACTCTTAGTTTTTATAGTTTTTCTGGAATTTCTCTATTATTTTTCGTTCTGTTTAGTTGTTATCATTTTGGAGAGCAGCAATGGACAATAATTAATAAGAGTATTGATAATAAAATTTATTTTTTTAGTTATGGACTTTTCGTTTTCGCACTTCTTTTCTACTTTAATATTGAAGCTGTAATTGATATAATTTCCAAAATTTCAAATCTTGAATTATTGTATGAATATTTTGAATATTTATTCTATTTTTCTTCAATTTTCCTGACTCTGACTACCTTAATTTATTTTAATGAATTAAAAGATCAACTTATTTTTCAGATTTTACTTTTTATTATCATGATTTTTTCATTCAAGTATTTAGATTTGATGGATGCATTTGCCTTTTATTTTGTTATATACCATAGCATTCCATCAATTTTTGAACAAACTGAATATTTGTTTGGAGAAATCTCTTTTAAATCAATTCTAAAATATTTTAAATCAGCCTTATTGTATTGGGTTTTTGCCATTGTTGGCCTCATTATTTATTATTATTTAAACCAAGCAAACGAATTAAGTTTAAATTTATTTTTTTCTTTTTTAGCTGCAATAACTTTTCCACACGTGATTGTTATTTTAAAAATGAAAAAGAATTAAATTAAAGTGATTAAGTATTAAATTTGTAAAATGTTTAGTAACCTTACTGAAAAACTTAACTCTGCACTTCATGTTCTTAAGGGACATGGGAAGATTACCGAGATCAATATTGCTGAAACCTTAAAAGAAGTCAGAAGAGCTCTTTTGGATGCTGACGTAAGTTTCAAAATTGCTAAAGACTTTACCAATAATGTCAAACAAAAAGCATTAGGTCAAAATGTATTAACTGATCTTCATCCAGGTCAATTGATGGTTAAAATAGTAAAAGATGAACTTACTGAGTTAATGGGTGGTGATCAACAAGGTTTAAATTTATCTTCTAAACCAACTATTATTTTATTAGCTGGATTACAAGGTTCTGGGAAAACAACATTCAGTGGTAAACTAGCTAACTATTTAATCAAAAAAAAGAATAAGAACCCGCTCTTGGTTGCTTGTGATGTATACAGGCCTGCAGCAATTGATCAATTAAAAGTTTTAGGTGATACTATTAATGTCTCTGTTTACACTGAAGAAGAAAATAAAAATCCAGTTAGTATTTCTAAAAACGCATTGAAATATGCAAATGAAAATTCACACGATTTAATTATTGTTGATACTGCTGGTAGATTAGCTGTTGATGAGGTATTAATGACTGAAATTAAAAATATAAAGGAACAAATTAATCCTAATGAAATTTTATTTGTAGTTGATTCTATGACAGGTCAAGATGCTGTAAATACTGCAAAAGCATTTAACGACTTATTAAATTTTGATGGTGTTATATTAACAAAGTTAGACGGCGATACTAGAGGAGGTGCAGCATTAACAATCAGGTCAGTAGTTGATAAGCCAATAAAATTTATTGGAACTGGAGAGAAACTTGATGCTCTTGATTTATTTTATCCTGAAAGGATGGCTGACAGAATTCTTGGAATGGGAGATGTAGTATCTTTAGTAGAGAAAGCTCAAGAAGTATATGATGAAAAGAAAGCAAGAGAGATAAGTAAAAAAATTGCTAAAAATAAATTTGGTTTTGACGACTTTTTAAGTCAAATTAATCAAGTAAAAAAAATGGGAAATTTAAAAGATACTATCAGTTTAATCCCTGGCGCTAGTAAATTAAAAGATTTAGATATAGATAACGATTCATTTAAGCACATAGAGGCACTAATTTATTCTATGACACCCTATGAAAGATCGAATCCTAAAATTATCAATCATAGTAGAAAAAAAAGAATTGCTAAAGGAGCAGGTAGAGATGTCCAAGAAATTAATGCCCTAATTAAGCAATTTGACCAGATGTCAAAAATGATGAAAATGGTACAATCAGGTGGAGCTGGAAAATTAATGCAGATGATGAACAATTTAAAAAATTGATATGCAATTATTAGACGGTAAGTTTATATCCAACAAGATAAAAGAAGAAATTAGAGAAGAGGTCGAAGCTCTCAAAAAAAATGGTGAGCGTCCACCTCACTTAGCAGCTATTTTAGTAGGAAATGATGGAGCATCATTAACTTATGTGGGAAGTAAAGTTAGATCCTGTGAAAAAATAGGCTTTGATTCTACACTTATCAAATTAGATGAGGATATTTCTGAAGATATACTTATAGCTAATATTAACAAATTAAACAATGACTCGGATATTGATGGATTTATTGTTCAACTACCACTACCAAAACACATAGATGAAGAAAAAATTTTAAAACTAGTTGATCCAGCCAAAGATGTTGATGGATTTCATCCATATAATTTTGGTAAAATGGCTCAAAATTTAGATTCATTTATACCTGCAACACCCCACGGAATTATCGAGCTAATTAAAAGGTATAATATTGAAACAGAGGGAAAGCATGTCGTTGTCATTGGTAGAAGTAATATTGTTGGAAGACCAATCAGTATTCTACTAAGTAATAAATCTAATCCAGGAAATTCTACTGTTACATTAGTACACAGTAGAACTAAAGATATTTCTTTTTATACGAAAACTGCAGATATTTTAGTTGTTGCACTAGGAATTCCTAATTTTCTTAAATCTGATATGATTAAAAAAGATGCAGTTGTTATTGATGTTGGTATTACAAGAGTTCAAGATCTTACCAAAGAAAAAGGATATAAAATTGTAGGAGATGTAGATTTTGAATCTGTTAAACTTAAATCAAGTTTTATCACTCCGGTACCCGGAGGTGTTGGTCCAATGACCATAGCTATGCTTTTAAAAAATACTTTGAAAGCAAGAAAAAATCAATAATTATTTCTCAAATAGTTGGTTAATATTTTTGAATGTTTTGAATTCCAAAGCATTTCCTGAGGGATCTTTAAAAAACATTGTTTTTTGTTCACCTGCTTGTCCTTCAAATCTAATATATGGTTCTATTATAAATTTTACTTTATTTCTAATTTTTTTTTCGAAATTTTCAAACACATCCCAATCCAGAACAATACCGAAGTGGGGTATTGGAACATTTTTACCATCAACACTATTTTCATTGAGAATGTTTGCTTTTGATGAATCAATATGTAAAACTAATTGGTGTCCAAAAAAATTGAAATCAACCCAATGATCACTGCTTCTACCTTCTTCACATCCTAAAATGTCTCTGTAAAAGTATCTTGTTTCGGTAATTTCTTTAACGGGAATAGCAAGGTGAAATGGATTTAATGATGACATGTTTAAATATTTATAGTTCGAATTTATTAATTATAATTTAAACAGAATATATTTGAATTTTACATAATGAAGAATTTTGAAATTGCCAGCTTGCCTGTGATGGAAACCTTTTTTTCAATTCAAGGAGAAGGTTATCATACTGGTCAGTCATTCTACTTTATAAGACTAGCTGGATGTGACGTTGGATGCCATTGGTGTGATGTTAAGGAAAGTTGGGACCATAATAAACATCAATGTCTTACAATAGATAAAATTGTCAGATTAGTAAATAAAAATTCTTCACAGGTCATTATTACAGGAGGAGAGCCACTAATGTGGGACTTAAAAAAACTAACCGCTGATTTGAAAATAAATAATATTAAAGTTCATTTAGAAACTTCTGGAGCATATGATTTAACTGGCACTTATGATTGGATATGTTTATCACCAAAAAAAAGAAAATTACCAAAAAAAGAAATCTATAAAAAAGCAAATGAGTTAAAAATTATTGCATATAATAAAGATGATTTTAAGTTTGCTTTGCAAGAGGAGAAAAAAGTAAATGATAACTGTAAATTATTTATCCAACCAGAGTGGAGTAAATTTGATGAAATAAAAAAGGATGTTGTTAAGTTCGTTAAAGAAAATCCAAAGTGGAGTGTTTCTTTACAGACACATAAATATCTTGAAATTGACTAATTGTAAATAAGATATTTTTCTCTGATTTTTTTGAATTTTATAATATCATCCTTCCATGTTTCTTTAATTTTTTTGACACTTATTCCATTTTTAATTTGATGTTCTAAATTTTTTGTTCCTGCAAGTCGATGAAAACCAGATCTAAAAAAGTTTTCTTTATCATTAGAATTATTATATGCATAGATTAACCATTCTAAATTAATACTATTTAAAAAATTAGATTTTCTTAAATCAAAACCATAACATGTTTTTCCATTATGTTTTGGGTTTTTTGCACCAATATTTGGTTCAGGGATAAATTTAAAATCCAAATTGTTCCAATTTGGTGAGCCTACAACTTGAAACTGCATGTTAGTTCCTCTTCCAACACTGACTGGAGTTTGCTCAAAAAAGCATAAAGAAGCATAAAGATTTATAGATTTTAAATTAGGTAAGTTTGGTGATGGTTTTATTTTTAATGGTAAAACCATTTCTCTTTTAAAATCAGCCATTGGAATGACTTTTAAATCGGCTTTCTTTATAGTCCAACCTTCATCATTTATCATTCTTGCATATTCACCTATGGTCATCCCATATAGAATTGGAACTGGATGTAACCCTACAAAACTCATTGAGCTAGACTCCATGATCGGCCCGTCAATTATGTTTGCGTTTGGATTTGGCCTATCCAGCACAATTAGTTTTATATCATTCTCTGCACAACTTTCCATAATATAATGGAGAGTTGACAAATAAGTATAGAACCTGACTCCAACGTCTTGTAGATCAAATAACATTATATCTATACCTTTGAGATCTTCCGCACTTGGTTTTTTCTTTTTTCCATACAGAGAAATAATAGGGATACCTGTCCTTTCATCTATACTGTCATTAATTTTTTCACCAGCATCTAAATCTCCTCTGAAACCGTGTTCAGGTCCGAAAATAGCTTTGATACTTAATCCAAGATTTAATAAAGAATCTACTAGATGTGTTTTTTTATCTTTCTTAAAAAAAACTGAACTCTGGTTTGAAACAATTCCTATATTTTTAGTTTCTATGAATTTTATATAATTATTTAAATCATATAATGCTTCAATTTTAGAATTTTGAGAATAACAAAATCCAAATAGATTAAAAATTAAAGTAACTTTAATTATTAAAAAAAATATATTGTTTCTTGAGAGTTGATAAGTTCCTGACATCAAAGATTTTTAAACACAAAAGATATAAAAAAAGCATATCATCACCTATTTTAAAAATTTCAAAATTTTCAGTAGTGATAAGCGTAATTGTTATGCTTATTGCTATATCTACTGGATTTGGTATACAAAATGAAATAAAGAGTAAGTTTTCAAACTTGTTTGGAGATGCTAGTATTTCACAATATGGCTCTGAATTTTTTAATACATCTGAAAATATAGATGATAATAAAATTGAGATTGAAAAAATTAAAAATTTTAATGAATTCTATAGTGTAAACAAAGTAATTTATTCAAATGCAATTATTCCAAATAAAACATCTTTCTCCCCAATAGTATTAAAGGGGGTAGAAAAATCTAATCCGATTTTTTCTGAATTTGGAATTAAATCTGATTCTTTAAAAAATAATCAAGCTTTTATCTCTAAAACTTTAAGAAATTTATTAGGTGTAAATAAGGGTGATAAAATAAAAGTATTTTTTTATCATAGTGATAAAAATCCTATCATACGTTCAATTGAAATTCTTGATGTTTATGAAACAGGAATTAAAGAATTTGATGATAAATTTTTAGTAACAGATATTGAATTTTTAAGAACAGTTAATAAATGGGATCAAAATAGTTTTGGTATTGTTGAAATTCAATATACTTCTTTCAATAATGAAATTTATAACTACATTGATCCTCAATACTCATTGACTATAAATCAAGATAAATTCAGTGAGATTTACAATTGGATTTCTTTATTTGATACCAATATCTATATTGTAATTGTACTTATGATTTTAGTTAGTGGAATAAACATGATTACCGTTTTGTTAATTACTATTTTGGATAAAACCAATTTCATTGGTACTGTAAAAATTCTGGGTGCTAATAATAAAATGGTTAGAAAAATTTTTATAAGAAACGGCATGAGCCTTGTTTTTAATGGTTTGATCATTGGTAATGTTATTGGAGTATTGGTTCTAATTCTTCAAAAGAATTATAAAATTGTCAGTCTTGATGCTTCAACATATTATATAAACTATGTTCCTATTGATTTAAACATATCATATATTTTATTATTAAATATTTTTATCATCTTTTCATGTTTCATTTTTCTACAAATTCCTCTCAGATATATTTCTAAAATTAAACCTAATAGAACCTTGAGAATGAATTAATATAATTTAAGTTTGTACTGTGAATTTCAAAGAAAATATCTTAGAAACAATTGGAAATACTCCTTTAATTAAATTAAATAAAATAACCTCTGAAGTCGATGCACTTGTTTTAGCAAAAGTTGAGTTTTTTAATCCTGGAAGTTCTGTAAAAGATAGGATGGCATTACAAATGGTTGAGGATGCTGAAAGTGATGGAAGATTAGAACCTGGTGGTACTATAGTTGAGGGGACCTCAGGCAATACCGGGATGGGATTAGCTCTTGCTGCTATTGTTAAGGGATATAAATTAATTTGTGTAACAACAGACAAACAGTCTAAAGAAAAAATTGATATTTTAAGAGCAGTTGGAGCTGAAGTTATTATTTGTCCTACAAATGTTGAACCTGATGACCCAAGATCTTATTACTCTGTTGCAAAAAAAATAGGAGATGAAACCCCAAATTCTTGGTATGTTAATCAATATGATAATCTTTCAAATTCAAAGGCACATTATCTTTCAACTGGACCAGAAATTTGGAATCAAACAAATGGAAATATTACACATTTTGTGGTTGGGGTAGGAACTGGTGGAACCATTTCTGGAGTGGGTAAATTTTTAAAGGAAAAAAATCCTAATATTAAAATCTGGGGAATTGACACTTATGGATCTGTATTTAAGAAATATCATGAAACTGGAGTTTTTGATAAAAATGAAATATATCCATACATAACTGAAGGTATTGGAGAGGATATTTTACCAAAAAATGTGGATTTTGACATTATTGATCATTTTGAAAAAGTTACTGATCAAAATGCTGCAACTTACACACGTAGATTAGCCAAAGAGGAAGGTATTTTTGCTGGTAATTCTTGTGGCGCAGCTGTTAGAGGTGTTGTTCAATTGAAAAAATATTTTAAAAAAGATGATGTTGTTGTTGTACTACTACATGATTCTGGAAGTAGGTATGTTGGAAAGTTTTATAATGATGATTGGATGAAAAAAAATGGTTTTAAATTGGATTAAAATCTAAAAACACCGCTAGGAAATTCCTGAATACTTTCAAATCCTCTATCATTGATTGAGCTTACCCCAAAAAGATAGTTATCAATCACAATTCCGTCTAATCTAAAAAAATCAGTTTTCTTAATTTTTCTTTCATATTGCCATACAGGAGAAGTGGTTTCTCTCCAATAAATTTTGTATGCACTAATATTTTCATCAGTAGTTTTATCCCATTTAAATTTAACAGAAGGCTCAACAATACCCCCAATTCTCAAATTCTTTGGAGGTGGGGGAGACCAGCCGAGCAATGCTAAATTAATAGCATTGACTGCAGTTAATTTCATAGCATATTCAAAATTTACTCCTTCAATTACATCGCCATATTTAATACCATTCTCAAATCGAATATCTTGATGTTGTCTGTTGTAATTTTCATGACTCTCCATAATTCTTACACCTGCAAAACCTAAATCATTGAATGGCCGATGATGTCCGCCTCTTCCGAATCTATCTAATCTATAAATTAAAGTTGGATTCATATCAGGCATATATAACTTAGTGCTTGAGTAAATAAACCGCGCAAGTTGTCTTGAATTTCCGTCAACCTCACCGCCATAAAACCTTCTAGCATTTCTTCTATTTCGACTCTCATTTGCAGGTACTGGTTCAGAAAAAATTCTAAAACTCTTATTATCAATTACACCATCTACACCTTCAATGTTTCCAATCATATCATTGTTAAGAATTCCTATGATCTCCCAATTTTTTTCTTTTGCATATTCAGCAAGACCTTTGCCACCGTATAAGCCTTGTTCTTCACCAGACAATCCTGTATATATTATTGAATTATCGAATTTATATTTAGATAAAACTCTTGCTGCTTCAATTGTACCTGCCATACCAGAAGCATTATCATTTGCTCCAGGTGAGTCAGATTCAAAATCATTTGGATCTGAAACTCTACTATCTATATCTCCACTCATAATAACATATCGATTTGGATACTTAGTGCCTTTTTGGATTGCAACAACATTGTTTATCCAAACATCACGAATTAATCTCCTTCCATCGGCTTCAAAATAATTTTTTTGAAAAAAAACTTCTAAGCAACCTCCACATTCATTAGAAATTTTTACAAATTCATCTTTGATCCATCTTCTAGCAGCTCCAATTCCTCTTGTGTTAGATATTGTATCACTTAAAGTATGTCTAGTTCCGAAGTTTGCTAATACATCAATATCATTTTTAATTCGTTCAGAATCAATTTTCTTTATAATCGAATAGATTTCAGATTGATGAATACTCTGCGAATTACAGAATAGCCCAAATAAAAGTATAATCGGAGTAAAATATTTCATATTTAAATTTAGAAACAATATGAATTATTCTCAATAATCATATTAGAAATCTTTCTTTTTAATTCAATAGGCTTAGGATAATTATGATATTTTAAAAACCTCTTAAGTCCCATTAAAAGAAATTTTTGTTCTTCTTTCTCAGCGAGGGAATAAATTAACTCTTTCGATTTTTTTTCTATTAGTTGCACGGCTTCATACAAGTATAGTTGACTCATTGCAATTTGACCTTCCTGATTATTATCTCCTCTTTTAAAGTTTTTTTCTGTTCTAAGAATTGCTGATTCAGCCATATATATTTCAATCATAATATCAGCAATTGAAATCAATACTTCTTGTTCCTTTTCAAGTTCTAAACCAAATTTCTTCATTCCAGCACCTGCGAGCATAAGAAAGATCTTTTTCAGATTCTTGATAATGTTTTTTTCCTCTGAAAATAATTCAGAAAAATCTGGAACATCAAATGAGGGTATTCCAATAAGTTCTTCTGCTACTTTTTCAGCTTCAGTTATGAAATCAACATGTCCTTTTAATGCTTTTTTGATTAGCATTCCTATTGAAACAAGTCTATTAATTTCGTTAGTACCCTCATAAATTCTAGCTATTCTTGAATCCCTCCAAGCTGATTCAATTGGTGTTTCAGTTGAATAACCCATTCCACCATAGATTTGAATTGCTTCATCAGCTATATTTTGGGCATCATCCGATAATGCGACCTTAAGCATTGAGCATTCAATTACATATTCTTCAACTCCTTTTAGCTCTGCTTCTTGATGATTTTTTCCTTCAGATTCTAAAATACTTATTCTATCCTCAATGTCTTTAGCTGCTCTGTAAGTAGCAGATTCTCCTGCATATAAATCTGTTGCCATCATTGCAAGTTTTTGACTAACAGCTCCAAATTCACTAATTTTTTTATTAAACTGAACTCTTTCATTCGAGTAATTTGTTGCAGCATTGATGATTCTTCTTTCCGCATCAATACAAGCTACAGCAAGTTTAATTCTTCCGATGTTAAGTGCATTCATTGCTATTTTGAATCCATTTTCTCTTTCAGAAAGCATATTTTCAATTGGAACTTTTGTTTCGTTAAAAAATACTTGTCTTGTAGAAGACGAATGAAGACCTAGTTTACTTTCTTCATTTCCTAATGTAATTCCGTTTTCCGGATCGTTTGGAACAATAAAAGCAGTTAGATTTTTATCATCTTCTATTTTGGCAAAAACCGTAAAAATATCAGCAAAACCAGCATTTGAAATCCATATTTTTTGACCTGTTATAAGGTAGTGTTTTTTATCATCAGAAAGAACAGCTTTAGTTTTTCCACTATTAGCATCAGATCCTGCTCCTGGTTCTGTTAGACAATATGCTCCAAAAAATTCACCAGTGGCTAATTTTGGAATATATTTTTGTTTTTGAGATTCATTTCCATACAGAAGAATTGGCATTGTTCCAATTCCAGTATGAGCGCCAAATGCGGTTGAGGTTGATCCTGAACTCCCAGAAATATAATCACATACAAGCATTGTAGAGGTAAATGGCATTCCAAGACCACCGTATTTTTCAGGCACACCAACTCCTAAAAAACCTAAATCACCAGCTTTTTTCATTACGTCAACTGTTAACTGATAATTCTTTTTCTCAAATTCATCCTTTTTAGACCAAATTTCTTTATCAGCAAATTCTTTAACAGCATCGCGCATCATTTTTTGTTCTTCAGAAAAATCTTCAGTTGTAAAAATATTTTCACATTTTGTTTCCTTGACAATAAACTCACCTCCTCTGGTTATTTCTTTAGTATTATTCATTTTATAAAATTTCAAAAATTCCTGCGGCTCCTTGGCCAGTACCAACACACATGGTTACCATCCCGTATTTAAGATTTCTTTTTTGCATTTCATCTATCAATTGAATACTTAGTTTCGCTCCAGTACATCCAAGAGGATGCCCTAAAGCTATAGCTCCTCCGTTAACATTAACTATATCATTGTTAATATTCAATTCATTCAATACGGCTAATGACTGTGATGCAAATGCTTCATTTAGCTCTATCAATTCAATATCTTTTAGTTTGAGATTTGATTTTTCAAGAACTTTTGGAATTGCTTTTATTGGACCAACACCCATTATCTTTGGTGGAAGTCCTGCTACACTGTAGTTAACAAACCTCGCAACTGGATCAATATTTAGTTTTTTAAGGTAATTTTCGCTGACGATTATTAAAAATGCAGCACCGTCACTCATCTGAGAAGAATTTCCAGCTGTAACACTTCCGTTATTAGCAAATACAGGTCTCAACTTGTTTAGTGCTTCTATTGAAGTGTCTTTTCTTGGACCTTCATCGACATTACAATTGAAACTTCTTGTTTGTTTTTTGTTATTATTATCTAAATAAATCTCATCTATTTTAATTGGAACAATTTGATTTTTAAATCTATCTTCTTCAACAGCTTTGAGTGCTTTCTGGTGTGAATTAAATGCAAAAATATCTTGATCTTCTCTTTTGATATTGTAATCTTTAGCGACTTGTTCAGCAGTCAATCCCATACCCCAATAGTAGTCTTCATTTCCTTTAGAAACTATATTATAGCCTGGAACTGGTTTGTATCCACCCATAGGAATAAAACTCATACTTTCTACACCACCTGCTATAATACAGTCAGCCATTCCAGATTTAATTTTTGCAGCTGCAATTGCAATTGTTTCTAGTCCTGATGCACAATATCGATTCACGGTAACACCTGGTACATCATCGATTTTTAGTCCCATGAGGGAGATAAGTCTACCAACATTTAATCCTTGCTCAGCTTCAGGCATAGCATTACCTACTATAACATCATCAATAGTACTCTTATCAAAACCATCGATTTGGTTAATCATAAATTCAATTGTTTCAGCTGCTAATTCATCAGGTCTTTTAAATCTGAAAAAACCTCTTGGAGCTTTTCCTACTGCTGTTCTGTATCCTTTAATTATATAAGCATCGTTCATACTAGTTTCTTAAGGGTTTACCGTTTTTTAACATATATTGTATTCTTTCAAGTGTTTTTCTTTCTCCACAAAGAGATAAAAAAGCCTCTCTTTCTAATTCAAGCAAGTATTGTTCGGAAACAAAACTTTGTTGAGAAAGATTACCTCCAGAAATAACATTAGCAATTTTTTTTGCAATGTTTTTATCATGATCTGAAATATATCCACCTGCTAACATTGAATCAGCACCGACATAAAACATTCCTAAAGCTTGTTGACCTAAAACCTTTATATCAGTTCTCTCTATTGGTTTTGTATATCCAGCTTCATGTATATTAAGAGCAGTCTGTTTAGCAAAATTTATCTGATTTTTTTTATTTAAAATAACTTGGTCTTTGTCTTTTTTGAAGTAATTTAAATCAAATCCTTCATATCCGGATGTTGAAACTTTACCCATCCCAATATTGAGAAAATACTCTTGCAATAAATTCACTTCAACATCATTTTTTCTAAATTGATCTGAAGCTCTTAAAGTCATTTCTTTTGTACCTCCTCCGCCAGGTATTAATCCAACTCCAACTTCAACTAAACCAACATACGTTTCTGCATGAGCGATAACTCGATCACAATGAAGACATAGTTCACATGCTCCACCAAAAGTATATCCATGTGGTGCAGCTACAACCGGGATAGAAGAATACCTCATTCTCATCATAGTATCTTGGAATAATTTCATCGCATAATGTAATTCATCATACTCTTGTTCAACTGCCATTAAAAAGATCATACTAATATCTGCTCCTGCCGAAAAATGTTGTCCTTCATTACCAATTACAACCCCATTATATTTTTCTTCAGCTAAATCAATTCCTTTATTCAAACCCTGTAAAATATTTTGATTTATTGAATTCATTTTAGATTTAAATTCAATATTAATTATACCATCACCTAAGTCATTAATACTGCATTCTTCATTTGACCAAATACTTTTTTCCGAAGGTAAATTCTTGAGGTATATATAACTTTCTTGACCTGGTTTCTGTACGTATTTTTTAGTTGATTTATCATAATAGGTAATAAATCCTCTTTCATTTTTGTAAAATGAATCATTTCCATTAATTATCATGTCTTCAATCCAATCGGCCAAATCTAATCCAGCAGATTTCATTAATTCAACACCTTTTGAAATCCCAACATAATCCCATATTTCAAATGGTCCATCACTCCATCCAAATCCTGTTTTAACAGCATCATCAATTTGATAAATATGATCAGCTATCTCCGGAATTCTATGTTGTATGTATGAGAACATTTTAGAAAAATTAGATCTATAAAAATTAGATGCTTTATCATCTCCAGATATTAAAACTGAGTATTTATCTATTTTATTTTTAGATTTTTTTGCTTTTTCGAGTGTTTCAAACTTAACTTTCTCTTGGTCTTTATATTCAAGTGTTTTTAGATCTATAGATAATATCTTAGATTTTCCGTCATCACCTGTAATTTTCTTATAAAATCCTTTTTTTGTCTTACTGCCTAAAAGATTTTTTGAAATCATGTTATTAACAAAGTCAGGTAATTTGAAAATTTCTCTATTTTCATCCTTTTTACAATTATCATAAATTCCCTGGGCAACATGAACCATTGTGTCTAATCCTACAACATCAGCTGTTCTAAAAGTTGCTGATTTTGGTCTACCTATCACAGGTCCAGTTAACTTGTCAATTTCCTCAATTGAATAATTTCCTTTATCCACTTCATGTAAAATACTTTGTATTCCAAAAACTCCAATTCGATTTCCTATGAAAGCTGGTGTGTCTTTGGCTAATACGGATGTTTTACCAAGAAACTTCTCGCCATAATTCATCAAGAATTCAGTAATTTCTTCATTACAATTTGGACCAGGTACAACTTCAAACAGATTTAAATATCTCGGTGGATTAAAAAAATGAGTTACTGCAAAATGTTTTTGAAAATCATCGGATCTTCCCTCATTCATCATTTTTATTGGGATTCCAGAGGTATTTGAACTAACAATCGTACCTTCTCTTCTAAACTTATCAACTTTTTCAAAAATTAACTTTTTTATTTCAAGTCTTTCAACAACAACTTCAATTATCCAGTCATAGTCTTTTATCTTGGCGAAATCATCATCAAAATTTCCTAATGTAACTCTATTAGTAAACTTCTTAGAAAAAATTGGTGATGGTTTGGATTTTATACACCTATTAAACATTTCGGTAACAATTCTGTTTTTTACAATATTGTCACTGAGAGTTAAACCCTGTTTAATTTCTTTATCATTAAGTTCCTTAGGAGCAATATCTAGTAATAACACTTCTACACCAATATTGGCAAAGTGACATGCAATTCCAGATCCCATAATTCCAGAACCAAGCACAGCAACTTTTGATATATTTCTGTTCATTAAAATATTTTTTTATTCTTAATTAATTTATTAATTCGATCTATTACATGGTAAAAGTTCTTCACAGAGTTTTCTCCAACTTCATTTGTTATAGACTTATTAAACTTCATTACTAGTTCCTTAGCATAGTTTCTAAACTCTATACCCCTTTCTGTTAATTTAATTAAAATACCTCTACCATCTTCGGGGTTTGGAATTCTTTGAATTAACTTTTCATCCTCCATAAACCTTAAAGTCCTAGACAAACTAGTTGATTCCATCCCCATTTTTGGACCAAGAGAGGTTGATGGAGTATTTTCTTTTGGGTTTAAGCTTAATAAAGCAAATCCAACTGTCATTGAACCTCCAAACTTTTCAGCCTCTTCATTATACATCTTTGAAATTAGTAGCCATGTATATCTAATTTCTTGCTCAATTGTTCTTTTGGACATGCATTAAATGTACAAAAATATACTATGCATGCATAATAAATAAACAAAATTTTTAAGTTAACCAGTTATATGCATTGTAAAATGCATAAACCCATGGTGAAATTTGATTACTCTTCTGATCTTCAGGATAATAACCCCAGTTAAAAGGATAAGTTGATCTCTCTAGGTGAGGCATCATTGCAACGTGTCTACCATCTTTACTTGATACTATAGCAGCATCAAAACTTGATCCATTGGGGTTGGCTGGATATGAGCTTTTGTGGTACTTTCCAACAATGTTATAATCATTCTCTTTTTTATCAAAAACAAATTTTCCTTCACCGTGTGCAGCCCATATTCCTAAAGTTGTATTTTCAAAATTATCAAACATGATACTGTTATTTTTTTGAATTGTGACAGCTGTGAATTGGCATTCAAATTTTTTAGAATCATTGTGATGCATTTTAGGGTGAGTTTTAAGTTCAGGATATATTAAGCCCAACTCCATAAAAAGCTGACATCCATTGCAAACACCAAGAGATAAAGTGTCAGTCCTTGAGAAAAACTTTTTTAAACTATTTCTAGCATTTTCATTATAAATGAATGATCCTGCCCATCCTTTTGCAGACCCTAATACATCAGAATTAGAAAATCCTCCAACTGCAACTAAAAATTTAATATCATCTAAATTTTCTTTACCACTCATTAAATCGGTCATGTGAATATCAACAACATCAAAACCAGCTTTATCCATGATATATGCCATTTCCCTTTCTGAATTACTGCCCTTTTCTCTAATAACACCAGCCTTTATTCTATTCTTGATATTAGGATTGAAATTTCCATCAAACCAATTTGGGAAATTAAATTCTAGCTTATTTTTAGTCAAAGAATTAAATCTTTCAAGTGCTTTGATTTCTGAAGATTGAATTGAATCTAGCATGTAGGATTTTTCAAACCACTTTTTTCTATAGTAATCTATTTTGAAATCATATTTTTTATTACCATAATTTATTTCAATAGTATTAGACCTTTTAACTTTTCCTAGTTTTTCAAAATTAATTCCTTTTGAAGATAATATTTGTTCGATTTCTTCATTTGCATGAATTATAATACCATGATTTTCACTAAACAAATTTTTCAAAATGTCTTGATTAATTAAATTAATTTCAAAGCCATAATTATCAGATGCTAAGCACATTTCAATTAGTGTCACAATTAACCCTCCAGAACTAATATCATGACCTGAGAATATGGTATTTGATTTAATACATTTTTGAATTGTATCAAAAGCCTTTTTAAAGTATTTTGAATCTTTAATGTCTGGAGCAGTTGCACCAATCTTATTTTGTGATTGATAAAGAGCCGAACCACCAAGCTTCAAACTATCAGAAGAAAAATCAATCTTATATATATAGCCAGAATCATTGTAAATAAATGGTTGAATAATTTTATCGATATCTTCTGTATGTCCAACTGCAGAAATAATTACCGTTCCGGGTGATAAAACTTCCTTGTCCTTATATTTTTGTTTCATTGACATTGAATCTTTTCCAGTGGGAATATTGATACCTAGATTAATTGAAAAATCGGCGCAAGCTTCAACGGCTTGATATAATCTGTGATTTTCTGAATCATTATTTGCTGGCCACATCCAATTAGCTGATAATGAAACAGATTTTAAAGCATCTTTTAAAGGAACAAATACAATATTAGTTAGTGCTTCAGCAATTGAGCTTCTTGAACCGATTGACGAATCAATTAAGCTTATTATTGGAGAATGTCCTATTGATGTAGCTACTCCATTTTTACCTTTATAATCTAAGCTCATTACACCACAATTATTTAATGGTACCTGAAATGGTCCTGTACATTGTTGTAATGCAACTCTTCCTGTTACACATCTATCAACTTTATTAGTCAGCCAATCCTTACATGCAACAGATTCTAGAGATAAAACATCTTCTAGATAATCATAAATTTTATTGGATTCTAATTTTGGTTCTGAATAGGAAAATTTTGAAATGGTATCTTTAAGTATTGTTTTTGGCGAATTTCCAAAAAAATCAGCCAGTTCTAAATCAATTGCAGTTTCATTTTTAGAATTGGATCTGACCAAAAACCTTCCATTGTCAATTACTTTACCAACTTTATAAATAGGAGCACGTTCTCTATCACAAATTTCTTTTAATTTATTAAAGTCTTTTTCTGAAATAACTAGACCCATTCTTTCTTGAGATTCATTTCCTATTATTTCTTTTGAAGAAAGTGTTATATCGCCAATTGGTAAATCATCAATATTTAATACTCCGCCAACATCTTCAACAAGTTCAGAAATACAATTTAAATGCCCTCCTGCACCATGGTCATGAATCGATTTTATAAAATTATTTTCAGATTCAACAATAGATCTTATAACATTGGCAACTCTTTTTTGCATTTCAGGATTTGACCTTTGTACAGCATTTAACTCAATACCAGATGAATACTTTCCGGTTTCAGTTGATGATACAGCAGCACCTCCCATACCAATCCTGTAGTTATCACCACCTAAAACTATTATTAAATCACCATTTTCAATCTTTTTCTTTTTTGAATGTTCTAATTTTCCGTACCCAACACCTCCAGCTAACATTATAACCTTATCAAACCCAATCAGTTTATTACCTTCTTTATGCTCAAAAGTTAGTAATGAACCCGATATTAATGGCTGGCCGAATTTATTACCGAAATCAGAAGCACCATTAGAGGCTTTAATTAATATATCAATTGGTTTTTGGTAAAGCCATTTTCTTTCATTGAAACCAAACTTTGAATTTTCAAATCTTGGATATGGGGTCATATATACGGCAGTCCCAGCTAAAGGAATTGATCCTTGTCCACCAGCTAATCTATCTCTAATTTCTCCTCCAGAACCAGTTGCAGCCCCACTAAAAGGTTCAACAGTTGTTGGAAAATTATGTGTTTCTGCCTTGATTGATATAACTGATTCAAAACTAGAGTTCTGATAAATAGATGGTTTTTCAGAATATTTAGGCGAGAATTGTTCAACTTTTGGTCCTTTTATGAAGGCAACGTTATCTTTGTAAGCAGATACTACAGAGTTATTATTAAGTTTTGTAGTTTTTTTTATCATTTGAAATAGAGAATCTTCTTTTTCAATATCATTAATAATGAACGTTCCATTGAATATTTTATGGCGACAGTGTTCAGAGTTAACTTGTGAAAATCCAAAAACTTCTGAATCAGTTAATTTTCTATTTATTTTTCTAGATAAATCTTCTAAGTACTTAACTTCTTCATCACTTAATGCAAGCCCTTCAGTTTTGTTATATTCTTCAATATTTGTTATTTCAATTGATTTTTCAGGTTGTATTTCAATTGAGAAAATATTTTGATCTAATTTTTGATACAATTCATTTGTCATTATATCATATAAATATTCATCATCATAAGAAAAAAATTCTTCAATTCTTTTAATACCATTGATATCCATATTTTGGGTTATTTCAACAGCATTAGTGCTCCATGGAGTAATCATATTGGCTCTTGGACCAATATATTTTGATTTAATGATTTTAGCATGTATATAGCTAGAATTTGAAAAAAGCCATTCTAATTTTTTTATTATTTCAGAGGACAATATTCCTTCGGATTCGACAGCAAAAACATGGTTATTGTCCTTTGTAAAAAAAGAGATCATTTATGTTTCAAAAATAGATTAAATTATCCACTTAAATTTCAAGTATTATATACTTATTTGTTAAAATTTATTAACAAA
>Ga0255772_10000398_pt1 | contig 42623 bp, 57 predicted proteins | sample 071ome_34_FD_179970 | JGI IMG/M metagenome (GOLD analysis project Ga0255772, IMG submission 179970) | Coastal salt marsh microbial communities from the Groves Creek Marsh, Skidaway Island, Georgia - 071411BT metaG (version 2) | ecosystem: Environmental > Aquatic > Marine > Intertidal zone >...
TTGCATAGACTTGTCTGGCACGAAATTATTTTTTATTATTTTTATTTTTATAGTTGACACAAAGCATCATTCGTGAAATAATTAGGTATACCAAAACAAGGGAGAAAACATGAAAGGATTAAATTATACAATTGTACATCTATTTAGAATAGTAGAACCAAAGGGAGAATTTTCATTTCACGCATGGAGATTTGTTGCAGTAGAATTCATCGTTGACGGTGTAAGATATTACAGATGCTATAATAAGGAAACAATGGAGCTTGTTGACAAATCCGTTACACTAGTATAATATAACACAGGGCATTATTCTGGGAGGTTGACATGTCTGACAAAACTCAAACAATTACAACTAATATTATTAAATTACCACCAATCCCAACTGAAGTTGAAGTTGAATGGGACGCTGAGCGTGACGAATGTCGCAGGAGCGTTGAACGCACTAATGCGTGGTGGTTATCAATTAAAAAACTTAATAACATAGCATAGGAGGTTATCATGCTAAATTACAATCAATTCGTATTATTATCTGCTGAATTATCTCACTTGACACTTGAGGAAAATAATACACGCACAAATCAGCTTGAACTAATGCTGAGACACTCAGGTTTCAAACCTGTACTTATGAAAGGCGTTTACAAGGGTTCAAGTGAAATCTCATTTTTCGTACCTGTTACTCGTAACGACGATATCGAGCGTTTAGAATTTATTGCGTTTGATCGGTTCAATCAAGAGTCTATTTTGGTCCAGTACAGCGATGGGCATTCACGATTGCATTATCCAAACCATATCGAGCATATAGGTAAGGTGCGTGAGATAACTAAACAAGAGGCTTTCAAAAGAGATGCATATACGTTCTATCCTAAATTAGGTAAATACTATGCGACTGTTTAATTGGGGATTCGTGAGGGCTGTAATGGTCCTCTTTTACCTATGTATTTCAATGTACTATTTAACTGGAGGTTTATAATGATAATATATGATTTTATAGAGCAGCGTTTTGATCAATTGAACGAGGATAATTATCTTGAAGCTGAATACATGGTAGATTCTCTATTAAATAATAATACTAGAGAATTTAAAAGGATCAATTCACCTAATAATGACATTGAAGAGATATGCTTGGGGTTATGGAGAGAGTTAGACCAAACATATGATCCAAACGAAGATATACCATTTTAGGAGGTAAAATGAAAGTATTAGTAGATTTAACGTTCGATCAATTAGAAGAGATCATTATTAAAGATTTAACATGGCATGCTAAAACCGCAGAAGACCTGGAGGATGTTGAGGCATTGCGGAGAGTTTTGCATTATTATAAAGGAGGTAAAGAATGAGTTTTTTAGTTGTGAAATCGCAAGGTGAATATTTTATAGAACCGGATGGATTGCAAAGTAATGATCTAGAGAGTTATGAGGTTATAAACGAATTTCAATATTATTATCAAGCGGATAGATTTATAACTAAGGTATTAAAAGAGGAAAATAGCAATGAACTTTAATAATTTAGACCCGAACGAAAAGTTTGCATTGCTACTGTTTAATAAAAACACTATTGCCAAAATGTTTGACACTTTCATTGGCATCGCTGCTTACATGTTACTGTTTTCTTTTGTTTTATTTGGCATAGGATTTGTATTATATCAAATTAAATGTGCATTAGGCATTGATTTATTTATTTAGGAGGTTATATGAGAGTAATAGAGAAGAAAATGGTAGAAGCAATTCAGCAAGGTAGAAACTTTACATTAGCTAATACGCATGTTAAAATTGATGCTAATACAGCACACGTATTCTTACATGGCAATCACATTGCAAGCGTTGTAAATGGAGGCACACCTATAGTCAATTTAGACACACTTAGGGCATATCCTACCCCAACAACTAAGTCAAGATTAAGAGCATTAGGCGTTGACGTGTACACTAAGAATTTTATTACTTATGTAAATGGTGAGGAGATTTAAAATGATTAACATGAATGAATTTAATGCGGATATAGATCACAACTGGACTGCGTCTGAAATACTTGAGGAGTTTGCGCCTCATATATTAAAAACATTGCAAGAGGAGTTCTATGATTTACGTATAACAGAAGGAGATATACGTTTTGACTATGATGGCACTCCCTATTGGGTGGAGGATTAACTATGAATATATTTTTCTTAGATACTGATACTAAACAATGCGCTAAATACCATTGCGACAAGCATGTCGTTAAGATGATACTAGAGTATTGTCAACTATTGAGTACAGCGCATCGTGTATTAGATGAAGGTGAATTAGATGAATGGATGGATGAGGCACTCTATAAAACAACGCATAAGAATCATCCAAGCTCAGTTTGGGTAAGACAAAATGCACGTAACTATCAGTATGTATTTGATCTATTGTTTAGTTTGAGTCAAGAGTATAAAGCAAGGTATGGCAAGTCTCATGCCTCATGGCAAAAGCTTAGGTTTGCATTGTGCATGTACCCTAAGAATATACCATTAGATAATATAAAGGAGCCTTTAGACATCAATGAGGCACCTCAATGCATGCCTGACGAGTACAAAAATGAGAGTACAATACAAGCATATAGAAACTACTACAACGGAGGTAAAGCGTACATGGCAAAGTGGAAAAATACAGTAACGCCAGAATGGTTTAAGCCAGTAGAAAATTAAGAAAGTGGTTTTCTTAAATCACGACTAAAATAAACGGAGGTAAGTAATGAATAAACAAGAGCGTAAAGCTAAAATTAAGTTAGCTAAAAACCTGTATGAAAAATATAAGTTTGCTAAACAACAGGCAAGAGAATTTAAATTTAAGATTGTAAAGATATCAGATGAGGTTTGCGATACCATGTACGGAGGGCAAGGTAGGGAGATTTACACTCTAGAACAGTTTGCTCTTGATGTTGGAGTTAATATCGACTACATTACAGAAGCGGAGCGAGGAGTATAGAAACATTGTAGGTAAAATAAATGACATGTTAAATCCATTTAGTGAACGCATTATTAAAGAAGTGAATAATACAAGACGGAGGTATGATAATGTTTAAAGGTGTCCAGATAAAAAAATATAAACAAAACAGGAAATTCTATGCTAAGGAGTTAAGTAAATATGTAAAGCTTGAAGAGATTGCTAACTTGTTTTTGGAGGGTAGAGGTATGATCATTAGAGAACATCCTACCAATCAAGACATAACAGTTAAGACAATCGTTGCCGCCTTAGCGAGGATCGGGCATTTTGACGATCAAATTGAAGTGCGCAACCTGAGTAATATTGGCAGTAACTTGGAAGAGCGAGGTATAAATGTCCAAGTCAAATAGATGGATGTGTACATGTAATAAAGGAAAGCAAGTTTGCATTAGTCCTAAGCATCAAAAGTTATATCCTACCGAAGTAGATGAGGAGGAGATATGTATTTATTGTGGTTTCTATGCCTATGCAGAACCTAGCGAGAACCATGAATTATATCCTTTGAAGAAAATACGCAATGGAAAGTGGTTAAGGGAAATTAGCAGGAGCAGAAGTGAATGGTATCGTAAGTTTGGCGTGGGTGGTAAAGCCGTTTATAAAGCATGGAAAGGCGATAATGATTTAGTAGCGCATGGATTTAATGATCAAGAAGTATTTGTAAAGGAGGATAAGGCAAATGAAAAAAACGAATGGGGAGAGTACATTGAACATAAACGATCTAGCGGAAGCGTTAAGTGATTTAACTATAGAGGTAAGGGTTTTAGAGGCAAAAGTTCAACGGTTATCAGAATTTCGTGATGTGGCAGGTTATGTGCCAATTTCCGAGAATGGAGGTTCACAATGAATTTGTCGTCAATGTCAAAATTTTCAATGATAACGCCTTGGATTTCCCTACCATTGTAGCGATGTTCAAATAGATTATCTTGAATTAACTTTTCAATATTGGTGAGGTCCATTGATCTCTTTGAGACTTCACCTTTTTTAGTATAAAGGATTTCAGATGGATAGAAAAAGTCGTATGAGACAGATAGGCAATGTTTTGAAGAGTGCCACATTGACTTTAGTGATTGTATTTGTTGGAGTACCTCTGGTTTCTGCAATTGAAGTAGAAAATCCTGCCTCCACTGCCGTGCTTCTTGGGTTAATTGCCTGTTCTTATAGTACGCTTTATTTACGCTAAAGGGCTTGGCTTTTATGGAAAAGGAGACAATCATGCAAGAATCATACCATAAATTGACTACAAATGAAAGGCAATTGTTATTTAAGGTATTTAGAGAATCAAGTTTTTATAATTTTGTACAGTTTTTAAATCATGTAGAGGAGTTATACGATGGAGACTATGAAAAAGCGTTACGAGAAGACTTTCGGAAGGTGTCAAAGAGCTATGATGCAAGTGGAAAATCACTTAGAAAAAGCACTGGAGGAGCATCCTGAGGAGTTCACTGATATCCTGTACGAGAAAGCTCATGATAGCCTAAAAATGCTGATATTGGCTAGTTTCGGAGATGATGGATATCTTGAGGTAGCTGAGGATGTACTGGATTTTTTTGAACGTATAGATTAATCTCTATGCTTTGCATAGTGACTTATCTACAGACTATTCTATATATATTTATATAAATGTCAAGGGAAAAATGTAAAAAGTGAATAATTATAGGGCTTTACTTACTGGATTAATATATGAGGGGGCGGCTTTTTTACGCAAAAGGTGTATAAAAGGTGTATATTGGTGTATAAATCGCTCCAAAGGTGTATAAAGGTGTATGAAATAGGATGGATAGGTGGATTGTGTTTAGCGTTATGCGCTCTACCGGAAGTAATTGAGTGCCTAAGGAAAGGCAGGACAGGATGTTCATGGGGACTATTGATCTTGTGGTTAATAGGAGAGGTATGTTTACTCGCTGTAGAATTACAGGACATCTACATGCCTCGTTTATTTAATTATATTGTAAATATTATTTGCCTTATTTATTTGGTAAGGTGTAAGATAAAAGAGAGGAGGTAAATATGTTGACAGAACTTACATTAGGTGGACTAATATTTCACACGTTATCATTAGAACCACAAATACCAGATGTTATGGTGGCACCAAACGTCTTAATGAAATTTAATAATCACAATGTTTTACTAGGAGAGAATAGTGTTAGGGAACCTATTGTTGGGTACGGTTATGATTTTAATCTTATTACACATGACACAGCAGTTATAGATTTTAAACTAGGAGGATATTTCCAGGAAGAGAAACCATTTAGGGATAAAGGGATAAAACTTCCTTTTCATGAGTTCATGCCTGTTATGGGATTTGAACTTGACTTTCCTATTAGTGAAAGCGTAGCATTAACTACAATGATAACTCCACTAATGACTTTTAGTGGTATAACTTTTAGGTTTTAATATGATTAAATTTACAAAGACAGCAAACCATTTTGATCACATGTCAGATAATTGTACTATTGAAATTAGTACAGAAGGATTAGAATTAGAGGACATTGATGAAGCATTTGTAAAATTTTTAAAAGCTATAGGCTACACTGTAGAGGATAGAGAATGAATTTATATAAACAATATGCAAGAGAGTTTACAGACGCAGGTTACTCTGTAATACCAGATAAATTTGCATCTAAACAACCTGCAATTAAAGGGTGGACAAATTATTGTGAAAATAAACCCACCGATCAAGAAATAGAAAACTGGGGTAACAGTTTTGACCAGACAAATGTAGCAGTATGTTTAGGAAAAGCATCTGGCATTGTCGCTGTAGACTTTGACTGTACAGATCCCCAAGTAGCTGAAATCATGGAGCTTTTAACGCCTCCAAGTAGAGTAGAAAAGGTAGGCACTAAAGGATGGACACGATTTTATCGCTGGCATCCTGGGATTAAAACAGACAACTTAAAAATAAATGGGAATATAATATTTGAAGTTTTGTCAGATGGAAAAAAGACAACTATTCCCCCAAGCAAACATCCTTCAGGAATGTCGTATGAGTGGAAAGGTGAGTCCCTATCTACCGTACGTCCTGAAGACTTGGGTATGTTTCCAATGAATTTAATAAATAGTGTACGTGACATGATTGTTAGTAAGATACCTACTTATAGAAGTGGTCAAGTAGAGTCTTACAATAAAGTTGTTCAAGGAAGGAATGATTTAATGTCTAAGTACGCTGCGGAAGTTATTAAAAATGAGAATGAGATAGGAGTGGTGATTAACATGCTCATAGAGTATGATCAGCAACACAATGAGCCTCCTTTGTTTACCGATCCTTCCGAATTTGGTAATGATGATGCTGCTACCAATGCACTTGCTTTTTTCTCTTCTCACCTTTCGTCTTGGAATACGAAAAGATTTAATAACAATCAATCCTATGAGCATTTACTTATTCCTAAGGTAGGTGACGAGGGAAAGTCAAAAAGCGAGGCATCAGAAAACTCAAACAACCCAGAGTTACCGAAACCGGAAGGTGTCCTCGCTGCAATCATGACTTACATACTAAAGAATAGTTACATAGAGCAACCTGCTTTTGCTTTCTCAGCAGCTCTATCGTTAATAGCCACATTGTCAGGTAGAAAATTTGAGTTTGAGGGAGTAGCTCCAAACCTCTACCTGCTAAACGTAGCACCGTCAGGCTCAGGTAAGAACGCACCTCAAGAAAAGATCAAGGAGGTCCTAATAGATGCAAAATGCGACTATCTACTGGGGAGTGGAGATTATGTCTCAGATGCATCATTAATGGACGGATTACCTGAGTCCCCTGTACGGCTAGACATCATTGATGAGGCAGGAGGTATGCTTAAATCAGTGAATAGGGGAGGAGCTACATACAATGGTAAAATGGCAGATATTTTGGCAGAATTATATACAACTTCAACATCAATATTCCTTGGCAGACAGACTGCTGAGGGAAATAAGGGTCGAGCTTTAAGACCTAACGTCAACCTCCTTTGCTCAACTACGCCTACTGGTCTTTCCGAAGGAGTTACCGTTAGTGCGATTGAGAAAGGTCTTATGGGTCGATTCCTTATTTTTATAGGCGACGGAGATAAAAAAGCTAGAAGGGTAGAGCATCCTACACGACTAGACACTAAAACTATATTGAACCTACAGCAGTTAGCAAGTTACCAACCTGAGAAATCTGATAAAGTAATTGCAGGACACGCCCAGGACATCACATTCCTTACTAAGACTGATCAAGCCAATGTTATGCTACAGCATGCCTTTGAGGAGTTTGACAAGCTTAGAATCGATTCTGAGGGCAATGATGTTATGTTACCAATTATATCAAGATTATATCAGCAAATGCTAAAGGTTACAATGATCCATGCTATATCTCGTCAAATATTTAAAGATGTGCCGGAAGTAGATCACAATGATGTGACATTTGGCTACCAGACTGTACAATACTTTTATCACCACATGAAAAATATTATTGAGCAGTGTGTATTTAGTAATAAAAATGAGCAGAACGTACAGAAAGTATTAAATGTAATTAAGAAAAGCAAGGAAGGATTAAATAAAAAATCATTATCTAATAGGACTAGGTTCTTAAAAAAGAAAGAGCGTAACGATATACTAGAGGATTTACTAGAAGCTGGTCAAATAGAGTATGTTCAATTAAAAGCTGATGGGAAGGTTAGCTATGTGTACAGGAGTTTGTAATGTTAAAAATAGGAATTAACAATTGTGATAATGAAACCTATCACAGTGACAGGAAGTTTAAATCAAGTTCAACCCTAAAGTTGTTTTTAAAAGATCCCAGGGAATACCACAAAAGGTATGTACTAGGAGAGGAGCGAGAGGACACTTATAAAAGTGCGTATGACTTTGGTTCTTATATGCATAGCTTATTACTTGAACCTGATAAAACAGACGATGAATTTGCAGTATTTGAAGGAGCTACTAGACGAGGTAAAGTATATGAAGAGTTTAAATCCAATAACGAAGGTAAAACAATTATTACAGCGTCTCAAGCGCAACAAGCTCTCGATCTTTATAACCTCTATCATGAGCACCTGGACACTAAAGGATTGATTGAAGATGGAGTAGCAGAACATACGTTATGTGTAGAACTAGAAGGCATGCCAATAAAGGTACGAGCTGACTATATAAAAGAAGGAATGATTATAGATGTTAAAACTAGTAGCGATCCTGTTGATAAATTCTCAGCAGCTAAGACAATCATTAGGTTTGATTATGATTTATCTGCTGCTCTCTATGTTGACGCATTTAAAAAATACACTGGACAAGACCATGACTTCATATTTGCATTTCTTAACAAACAAACTGGAGATGTGGGTATATTAAAAGCCAGTGAAGCTTTATTAGAAAATGGTAGAAAAAAATATAAAACAGCGATAAAAAAACTTGCGGAAGCTGAGAAGACAGGTATATATTATAAGGAGGGGATACAAGAAGTTGATCTACCAAGCTGGGCTGAGTTTAAGGAATGAAAAAAGAGGAGTTAATTTACATGATTAGAGATTACAGAGATGCTATAAAACTTGTAAACAATCATTTAGAATTAAATCCAGTTAGTGCTGATATACCTATGTGGGTAAATGAATTGCGTAATCTAAAAAATAGATTAGCAGAATTAGAAGAGTGTTTACACTTGGGAGAGTATGATGAGTGAGATGACTTTAAGAGTTATAGAGGGATTAGTAATATATGATTTATTTCGTATAGGATTAAATTTAACACTACGTTTATTACTAGGCGTAACACAAGGAGATGAGAATGGCAAATAAGAAAGAATTAGAATTAGAAAGAAATGCTTTACTGCTAGACATGGCAGGTAAAGTAGATATTATATTTCAAATACTAACTCAAGCGAGTATTCAACAAGCTGAACCTGTACAGGAGAAAAAAAGTGAACGGAAGACTAGCAAGAAAGCTAAGAAAGATTAATGAATTTGACCCCCACGCAGAAAGGTATTATTTTTGCCTTAATAATGCTAACAATTTCGTTATCGGTAAGACAGGGCAGCCTGAAAGAATTGGAGGTACTATTATTGAAGCTACTAAAGATAAAAATCCTGTAACAGCAAGAGCTAAATATAAATTTATGAAACAAGGAATATACAATGGAACCCTTTAATGAAGCTACGATGTTTGATGTTATACAAGAAGTAATAAATACAGAACACTTAGATCATTTATCTATAGAAGATCAAATGCTAGTGCTAGATATTGTAGCTGATAGTATTAGACGCTATAAGGCTATTGAACTAGATGTATTTTTAAATGATGTACATAACGAATATAATAAAAAGTTGTCAGACTTATAACCTGCCAAATACAAGGAGAATACATGGCAATACAAGGAATACAAACACAAGCGTCTGGAGAGAGAAAAGAATACTCTCCCTTACCGGATGACAGTTACACAGTAAGTCTTAACAGAGTAGGTGAGAAATCTACCAAGGCTGGAAATGGTACAATGGTAAATGTGTCCTTTCAAGTTACAGACGGAGAGTTTAAGAACCGCTTAATTTGGGACTCATTCTTAATTAGTCACCCTAACGCTAAGGCAGCAGGGATAGGCTTGCAGAGGCTAGACAGCATGCTCAAGTCTATCGGTGTATATGGAGGATTTGAAGCCTTAGGTAATGATAGTTCTCAACTGGAGCAGTTTATTGGTAAGGAATTTATTGTAAACACTGCGGTTGAAAGTAATCCAGGTTATAAACCTCGGAATGTTGTAAAGAAATACAGTAGGAAGTAGTAGATGATATTCAATGGTGAGGAATACACAATTCAATTCTGGCAGGGAGAGAGTCTGGGAAGCATCCTTGCCATTGATACTGAAACTACAATTGCACCTTTTACAGAAACTCCTGACTTGGTGACATTCCAAGTGTTTGATGGAGAATCTCTGTACTATGTTGATCGGAGCTTAGTAGACGCCTTTTTAAAAAAGCATGTGACTCGAACACTCGTCTTTGCTAATGCTCCTTTCGATATAGATGTACTGCGTAAGTTTACGGAAGACAAATACCTTCTGAAGGAGCAGATAGAACGTGATAGGATTTTTGATATTAATATTTTGTATAGGTTATGGAACCTTGCTGTTATTGGCGATGTACCAAGGAAGTATGGGCTCGCTAAGATTAGTAAAGAACTACTTGGGCAAGACCTCGATAAAAACGAAGAAGTCAGATGTAACTTTGCCGAGTACAAGGACACACCGTTACAAGAAATCCCACAAGCTTTTCTTGACTATGGAGCAGCAGACGTTATCGCAACATACTATTGTTTTATCAGACTCAGATTGGAAATATCTAAATTAAATACAAATACCATGTTATCACATCATATACAATTACTCGGAGCTTTAGCTCTTAACCGGATGTATAAAAATGGTATTGGGTTTGATGAGGAAAGAGCGCAGAAACTATTAACAGAACTTAACTCTAAACTGGAGGTATTACATGCAAAGATGTCTGCTTACGGATTTGTAAAAGGCATCAAAGGTAATCAAGCTGCATATAATTATGTAATAGAATTTAGTGGACTACCACTACCTAAAACAGATCAAGGGGATTATTCCATGAAGGAGAGTGATCTGGAAAAGTATAGCGATAATCCCTTTATATCATCATTCTTGGATTACAAACGTACTGAAAAAACAACATTTTTTATTCGTAAACTTACAGGCAGTAGAGTACATCCAAGATATGATATACTAAAAAATACAGGTAGGACAGGATGTTCTTCACCTAACATACAACAGCTCCCTAGAGATGGGGATATACGATCAATGTTTAAAGCTAGGGAAGGCAATACATTACTGATAACTGACTACAGCGCAATTGAGCTTGCTACCTTAGCTCAACATGTCTACACAAATTACGGTAGTTCAGTAATGCGTAACAAGATAAATGATGGGGCAGACTTGCATAAATACTATGCGTCTGTCCTATTTGGTGTACCAGAAGATAAGGTAGAGAAATGGCAGCGTCAGGCTGCTAAGGCTGCAAACTTCGGTTTCCCAGGAGGGCTTGGGATAGAAACCTTTATTGAGTTTGCGAAAGGATATGACCTTAATGTAAGTGAGCATGAGGCTCAGAAGATGAAGGATACATGGTTTGAAGCGTTCCCTGAGATGAAAGAATACATGAAGGGAGAGGAAGGGTCTGTAACCACCCTTACAGGACGCATAAGAGCCAATACAACATACTGTGCTGAGAAGAATACACCTTTCCAAGGACTAGCAGCAGATGGAGCCAAAATAGCTTTATATAACCTCATGGATGCAGGATTTGAGCTGGTAGGGTTTGTGCATGACGAAATAATTACAGAAGTACCTGAAAATACAGCAGAAGAAATGCGTAGACTCCAGGAGGAAATTATGGTAAACTCAATGTCACTCGTAGTACCTGATGTTAAAATCAGTGTAGAGTCAACAATCTCACCAAGGTATTGTAAATAATGTTTGAGAATGGGGATTGGGTACGAATTACGAGGGAGGGAATAAGTCATGGTAGCTTAGGAGCCATAGTAGGTAGAGAGCTATATAAAGGTGACTACATCTATAGAGTAATTCTACTCGAAATGCCAGACATAGAAATTACATGCCAGGGTAAAGATTTAGAACGATGGACTGATCATATCAGAAAGAAGAATTTGCCATCTATTTGCGAGTGTGGAGGCGATAAACTGGACATACCACATCACTACGATTGGTGTCCTAAGGGCTAGTCATGAGCAAGATAATGAAAATGAGAGACAGCAGAGACAAGATTATTGATCAACTCATTGATGACAAGAACAGAATTTATACAAGACTAAAAAGAGAAGAGAGGGAGAACCAAGTATTTAGATCTCAAGTAAAATATTTGAAGCAGAGATTAGAGTATGCTGAAAAAAAGATAAAGGAATTATCTGATGAAATCATTAACAGTAGAACTAAAGAAGAAGGATCTGGAGAAGGCGACTCAGTTTGCCAGTGACAGAGTACATCTTTCTATAGATCATTATAAGAAGAGAGGACAGGGTAGCCTAGACAAGATTACCCATGATATTACTATTGGAGCTTTAGGAGAGATAGGCATCTATAGGGCTCTTAAACGGCTGGGCATCAAGGCTACAGCACCGGACTTTAACGTATATGAAACTAAGAAGAAGAGTTATGATGCTGACATTACAGATAGTTCTGGTAACAGATTTCATTGTAAATCACAATGCGTTGAGTCGGCTGCTAAGTATGGTAAGTCCTATATACTACAGTATGGTGGTAATGGTATGGGACATGTTGATAAACTATTCAGAAATGTTACTAATCGTGATTTTCTTATCCCTTGTCTTGTCGATGTGGAAAACATGGAAGTCATAATATTTGGCTGTATTAAGATTGAAACTATAATGAAGAAAGATCTTATTAAGATGCCTAAGGTCAAATGGCTAGAATACAGTAAAAGAGCTATATATCTAGAGGACCTATTTACTTTATCTTGGTATGAAAGATGGGGTAGACTTAAAAAGCAAAGTGTGATAGAATAAAGTATGGGTCATGGACCGAGTGTCAACCGGAGGGTAGCTTAGACTTTAAAACCGCCCTCCAGATCCATTAAAGGGAGTATATGTATAGAGAGTATTTAAAAGAAGCAGAAGGTAAAGAACTTTATGAATTTAAAGAAGGTTTAATTATATATCACTTAATGGGAGAAGGACAAGGTACTTATATAGATGCTATTTATATAAAACCAGAGTTTAGAACTAAAGATTCTGCTTTAGAGTATTCAGCTAAATTTTTAACAGTAATAAAAAAATATGAAGAAGATGTCTATGGAGAAGTAGATGAAGTACATCCTGAATCAGGTAAGATGTTATCTTTATATCTAAATATGGGATTTGATATACACAAAATAGAACATAAAAAAATAATTCTTAAAATGCCTCATACTACAGTAAAAAAACTATGGGATACTGTTAATGGAAGGTAAAAAGTTTGATACAGATAAACCACAATACGACCTTATAGATGCTCACGCCTTAGAAGACCTAGCTAAGGTTTTAACTATAGGCGCACAGAAATATGATAGATATAACTGGAAGAATGTAGAACCTCACAGATACGAAGCAGCCTTACTTAGGCATATACAAGCCTGGCGTATGGGAGAACAGCAAGATCCAGAGACAGGTTTACATCACATGGCTCATGCCTTAGCAAACGCAATGTTCTTATATTGTCATGATAAATTAAAGTGACCTTTCTTACTTTCCTAGCTTACTTGCAGCTACAATCTTTTCTATGGTTCGTCCTCCAACATAGGCACCTAAGAATATCTCAGCAAGTTTGTATAACTCAGGACCTGGAGAACAAAGACCAAAAGAAGCCAACACAATAATTGTGACCAGAGCGGTCGAGCAGATGGGTCGCCATAAGGCAACAAAAGGATGAGGCGAATTAGCCTCTGCAATTAGAAGTTTGTGTCGATATTCTGCCAGCTTACTTTCGTAGTCTAGTATTCTATCTTGTGCTTTACCTTGTATCTTAGCCAGTTCATTTTTTAGCGTAAGCTTTTCTTCCTCAGAAGTATGAAGCTCATCAACTATCTTTGAAGCTGGACTAAATATGTTACTTATAAAATCAAATAATCCCATTATTTAGACCATGGAAAAGCTTTACCTGATTTTTTATCACTAAACTTTTTTACTTTTTCAGATGTATTTGCTCCTACACCACCTTTTTCTTTAGTTTCTTTGGTAGCTTTTTTCCTTCTAAACATCTTTTTTGCAAATTCTGTTACTGATCCCACTCTTTTCTCCTTTTTATACTTAGTTTTAAATAATGCAGATGCATTTTTCATATTAAATTCAGCCATTTTTATTTACTCTTTGATAGTTTCTTTTTAGCAGCTTTTTTTGCTATTTCTTTATCTTGTTGTTCATATCTATCTTTTTTTCTTTGTTCATAAGCCACATCTCCCATCTTTTTTCCTTTTTTATGGGTAAAAGATTGAGCTGCCATTCCCATGAATACTAAAGGCATAACTTTTTTAAGCATACTTAATACTCCACATAACAATTGATGCAATGCATCCTAGCAACAGTAAAATGAAACGGCTATTTTCCTTCAACCAATTCCACACAATTAACGGTTTCAATAATTCAGTATTTTTATCTACTTTTTCTTCAAGCAAGTCAGTTCTCTTAATATGATATTTAAGATCCTGTTCCATGCGGATTTGTGATTCTCTTATTACTTGAATGTCTTGCTTTAACTCTTTCATATTAACAGTTCCATTTACGCAGCGACTTATTGATTCTACTATTAGGATCTCTTGCTGTCTTTGCTGAGGTTAATCTCTTCTTCATTCCACTCATTCTAGCACAAAATGATTTACGTCTATTAGCAGCTTTACTACCTGGCTTTAACTTACTCGGCTTAGTAGTTACTGCCATCTTTAGCTTACTACCTGGATTCGCTCTACGATAAGAAGCTACACCCTTAGCGTTAAGTCCACCACTCTCGCTCTTACCTTCTTTACGTTGCCATGCTGCTGACAATTTTTTCTTTGCTACTTTTTTTGCCACATCTTTCATTAGTAATCCTTAATAAATTTATTTTGTTTCTTTTTAAATTGAAAGAAGTTAGCTGGATCACTTTGCTTTTCTTCATACAATTCTTTAGGAATCATTCTAAATGACTCAGAAGATTGATTATTAAAAGCAGTAGATAATTCTTTTCTTCTTCTAGTATTTCTAATTTTTCCAATGTCAGCATTTACTTTTGCAATATCTTCTTCACTAAAAGCTCTACCTCCAAACCCTATACCTGGCTGTACATATTGAGCTGGTACGGCTCTAATTACCTGATCCATTAAAGCACTAACTGAACCTAGATCTCTATTGTCTATAGCTGTACTTAAATTACTAGCCATTTCAGGATCAATATCTTCTACTAAATGAAGTATTTTGTCAGCTCTTCTGATTACTTCATTAGGATCTCTAGCTAACGGCTGATCAATAAATGTAAGTTCTGCCATAGCTCTTGTCATGTTATCAAATTGATCGTTAGCACTCAAACTACTGGAAGTAACTAATCTATTAGCAATAGCAGCAGTAGCCTCAGGATTTTTTTCCATTATTCTTATAGCTTCGTTAGCTGACTTAGTTATAGCTCCATTAAATCTTTTACTCATAGCTACGCCTCTAAGTCCTGCAATAGCTATACCTGTTTTAGCGTATGGAAGTCCTACAGTAGTTCCTAAAATACCAGCAGCAGAAGTATATCTAACAATAGAGTCAGTAAATACTCTGGACAATAAACTTTTACCGTCATCTATGTTCATTTGATTTTTAATAAATGAAGAAGCCTCCGCTAAGTCTCCATACTTTTGCTTTAAGCCCACATATTGTTGTCCTACATCAACTCCTAACTTACTACTCTCTTTTGCTAATGTTTCATCAATTATGTCACCCATGATAGATCCTATTTGATCTTTACCTTGAGCAATTCTATATTGAATAGCTGCCTGAGCATCAGCCTCTTTAGGCATCCTAACGGATCTATACATACGTTGTAATTGACTTTTTTGTTTAGATAATTCTGATAGATTCCATTGCTGAGGTTCAAATACTTCTTTTAATATATTAGCTCCTGTCTTAGGATCTACAGATTGCTCAACGGATTTTAAACTTTGAGTAAGATTTATTAAGTAGTCATCAAGAGCTGCTGCTACAGCCTTATCTTCAGGTAAAGATTTAACAGCTTGCATAGGTTTAATAATTTGTTCTCTAATTCTTGTTCTTAATTCATAGCCATTTATAGAAGGCTGCCCTAACATTTCGTCTACTTGATTTAGTAGAGCAGACATCTCTCCCCCTACAACATCAGCATTTTTATTTACAGAATTGTAAAAATCTTCTCTGTTCATAGTAGGTTTAATAAGTGGAGTTCCATCTAAGTCAGTGTAGTTTACCATTCTTTCTGCAAAAGCGTCTACTTGTTTACCTACTTGAGCTAACTTTGCTTTTGCTGTCAAAGAACCTGCTTTACTAGGCTGTCTATAGCCTCCAGTTAAAAAGTTTACTAAAGCAGAAGATCTTACTTTACCTAATGTATCCGTTACAGCTTCTACCCCAGCTCTATATGCTGGCATCATTGCTTCCCCAATACCTCCTATAGCTCCGCCTATTGCCATATCTTTAGCAGCACCTTCTATGGTTTGTGCTTCAGTCCTACCTGCTTCATGAGCAATCCCACTAAGAGTTCCGTATAGTACGCTACCTCCTCTTGTAAGTACACCTGCTCCAAAGGCAAGAGGTCCTACAGTAGCATAGTTTAATGCAGTACCAGCTAAGTCACCTGCCATATAAGATATTGGGTTATCAGTTCTGTACTGATCTACTAATTCTTTTTCAGAATTTTTATGTTTTCTATATTGTTCAGCTAAACGTGTTATTGGCATTTGATCGCCATCTAACTGAGCCTTAGTAAAGCTGGCTAAGGTATCATTAACAACTTGCTTACCTAAGTCAGTAGTGAGTACATCGTTTACTGTAGCAGCTCCAGCAGAAATTTCATCTTCAAGTCCGTAGCTAAATCCTTGTCCCATACCCTTCATAAAAGACTGTCCCATGCTAAACTCAGGTCTAGAAGGTTGTTCAGGTTGAGGAGCTTCAGTAGGTTGACTACCTTCTGGTCCTGATACTAATGTAAATGTTTTCTCAGGCTCTTGTCCTTCTGGACCTCTAACCAGTGTAAATTGTTTATCTGGATTTTCAATCTTTTCTGCCATTTCATTCCCCATAGCTGGTGCCAAAGGGTTTAAGTCTCCCAATGGGTTAGCTGATTCTTTTAATTCTTCTTTTGCTTTTTGTCTTTCTAGTACAGATTGTTCTGCTTCTGAATATATATCTTTTCCTATATATTCTCCTACTTCATCTGCTCCTGTCCATGTAGGCTGTCCATATTTGTACTCACCTTTACTATCTGGTAACGATGCCCATATTGTAGCCAAAGCATCTTGAGCAGCTTTTGGTTTACCAGATTCTAATTTTTTAAAAAACTTTGCTTGCTTTAATCTTTCTTCTACTAATCTGTCTTGTAACTCAGGACTAAATTTTTCATCCATAGATAGTTTTAATTTTTGAACTAGCCCAGGCATAAATTTACCTGTTTTCTTATTTTTTGCTCCGAACAAGGTTGACTTAGTAAATTGATAGGCTCCAGCAGCAGTAGAATTTAATTTATTGTCTTTATTAGCTAATATACCTTCTTGATGTTTTTTTAATTCTGCAAGAGTCATTTCACTTACAGGTTTATCAGAAGCAGGGTCATATATACCATGTCCAAGAGTAACATCATAACTAGATTTATATCCTTTTTTCTTAGCCTTAGGATGCTCTAAAGTAGTCCCCTCAGCTTTAATAATGTCAGCTCTTAATTTTTCTAAAAACTTCTTTCTTCTATCACTCATATTTATTTTTCCCTATAAGATCCATCTGGCATTACTACATATTGTTTACCTGACTGATCCTGTATAATAGATCCTGGAGCAAATTGTTGTGATCTTTGTCTTTCTGCTCCTTGTTTTTTCTGAAGTAATTTTTGCTGTTCGCCTAAAGCTTTCTGGTATCCTTGTAGCCATTCATCAATAACTTTTTTAGAGGAGCGTAAAGTAGGTACAGCTTTTTGAGCAAATCTTAATTCAAAGTCAGACTTTTGACCTGTAAGTTTTTGTAGTTTTTCTAATGCTTTGGAGTCAAATATTGTTTGAAGTTTAAACCTAGTACCTTCTCTTCCCACAGCATCAGCATCATCAGACATTTTATCAAGAGTTCTAAATTGCTCAGATCCAGCAAAGTACCCTACTGATTTAGGAAACAGTTTTAAATCTTTCATAGCATCAGTAGTTTGTTGAATTGTTTGATTTATATCCTCCATAGAGGTTTGTTGTTTCTCTATCTTTTCTCTAGATTTTTCTTCTTTCTCTTCTTCATATTTTTTCTGCTCAAAAGCTAGTCTTCTATCTGCTGTAGATTGCGGAGTTACCCCTTTTTTTCTTTGATCCATTAAAAATTTTCTATCTTCAGCATGTTCTTTAGCAGCTAACTGACGAGCTTGATACCCTTCAAACCCACTCATTATTTTATCAGTCATAGCCATTGCAGAGTTACCTCCGAACAATTGCGCTACAAGCCGAGGTCCAAAGTATGACATTGCATCTTTAAATTGTGTGTCTAAAGAATCTCTAGTTCTGTTAAGAAACTCCTGTTTATCAGAGCCTTGCTGTTGAGCTTGCATCTCTTGAGCTTTAGCTTGTTTAGCTTGATTAATAGAAGCTACACCTTGCTGCATGGATTGTTGAGAAGTGTTTGCAGCAGAAGTATTCTTATTAATCTCTTTCTTTAACTTATTCTCGTCATCAATAGGCTGGTCTTGAATCTCAGTATCAGCTAAATTTGTAGCTTTTTTTAGTTTCTCATTTGCCATAATTAATTCCTTTCATTCTATATGTCATGTCTTCTCTTACTTCTCTATAGTTCTCTTCCATGCCAAAGTCACCTGATACAAAACTAGTTACATAACATCTATTCTCTGTATATATTGGGTATACTACATCATGATTAGCACCAGTATAAAGTGAAGCATGAACAGATTCGTCAGCTCTTTGATATGTTTCTGATTTAGGATCAAATATTAAGTGAGATTGAGTGAATACTTCTCCATTTAAAGTGTACATAAGTTCTTTAGTAAGGACAGTTCCAGTACCTTCTACCTTACCTCCTAGCATTACTTCGTCACCTATTTTTATATCTTCTATATTTTTGTAAGAGTGGTCAGCCATAAGAACTTTAGTACCTGCTATGTGACACCCTCCACCTCTTTTTGCAGCCGCATCTGCTTGCATTTGAGCAGCTCTTTCAGAACTAGCCATTTGCTCATATCCCATAATAGATTGAAACATGATGTCTCTTTCTTTAGCAGCCTGTCCAATGTCAAAAGTTTTAACTTCTCCTAATGAAGATGAGTAAGATTCTAGTCCCTGTCTTTTGGCAGATTCTTGAGCCATGAAAATATCTGACTCTATATTAGCTCTAGCAGCCAAGCCTTGCGCAGCCAAACTTCGCTGTTGAGCCGCAACCCCAGCACCCTTAGCACCGCCTAATGCACCGCCTAACTGGAACCCTGCCATTTGTTGAGCTTGTCCCATCTGTTGAGCCATTCGAGCCCTCATTTGCTCACGCTCTGCTGAACTAATACCTTCGTCTGCTATCTTCTTCTTTCTTCGTAATACTTCCTGAACATCTCTGTCAGCTCCCATTCGCTCTAGTCCGTCTGGACCTAGAATTTCAAGACCTGTCTGAATACCTTTTTCTTTTGCAGATAATTCAGGATTTTGTAAACTTTTTATTTGAGCATCTATACCTGCTTGCTTAGAATCAAACTCTTGCTGCTTCATTTGATCTTGCCTCTGTCTTTCTCTACGTTGAGATGTAGAAGCTCCGTATAGAAAAGCAGAATTAGATGCTTGATCTGGTTTAGATGCATCAAAATTAGCCTGATTCTGTATTTTCTGTTGTTCTAATTTTTTTATTTCAGAATTTCTACCAGCCTGAGCTTGCTGCTGCTGTCGTTGATAACTCTTTACATAATTACTTGCCATATTTACCTCATAAATACAACGGTAGCTTTAACCGTTTCATTTCCATTATTCTTCAAATATATATTATCTATATTCCATTGAATAGTTTCTTTACCGTCTTGTAAAGTGGTTTTAGTTAATAGTCCGTTGCCTTCTTGCGACACAATTATATACCTAGTAGGCGTAGAAGTCAACTTATTTCTTATAGTTACAGTCTTTCCAGCCGCTACTGAGAACGTAGTTTCAAAGGTTTCCATGTTATCTGCGAAGGTAAGCCTTCCCAAACCATGCGTAAGTTTGCTCACTAACTCCTCAATATCTTTAATAGTTTCTAGACTAAATTTCATTACTCTTTGATCTCCGGTCTATATGGAGCTGCTATTTCAAGCTCATAGTTAGTTATTAGCACGTTTTCATTGTTCTCATTATTAGCAAATCTTATTTTAAAAGACCTAGCTTTACCTGTAGGCAATTTACTCTTTAAATATTGAGCAGGAATAGATCCCCAGGAATCACTCCCCCAGGCAAAATTACCCCAGCCTCCACCAGTAATAGCTCCAAAGTCAAAAGTTATCTTTCCTTCATTATAGTTTTGATAATTCTTTTGAATACCTGCTTCAAGTAAGAATCCTGGAGACTCAAATACACCGTCAGTGTCAAAGCTATGTACTTTAATACGCAAAAACTTTTTAGGTGTTGTAGGATCTCCTAAAGATTCCCAATTAGTTTCATACACAAAGTTTATAGGGTTCCCATTATCACTATAATCGTCAGTATCTCCTTGATTATTAACGGTAGCTAACGTGTTTGTAGTGTTTGTCAATTGAGCAAAGTTTAAAACCCCATCAACTTCTGTAATACCATTAGTAAATTCTATAGTATCCCAGCGTAACCATGCTCCCCTATAGTAATCAAAAGCTAAAATTAAACTATCTTTAGATATATAGGCATCCATAGTATCATTTATAATACTATACTCTTGATCTCCTTGAACTATGTAGTCAGGTATACATATAAGAAGTAGGTTTCTATCCGTCCAATTGTAAGTAATAGCTTTTTCTTTTATAAACTTATCTTGTAAAAATAGTGGTTTAATAATTTCAGATATTTCAGACAATCCTTGATTACTAATACTAAATACTCCTGTATGAGATACGAAGGCAAGACCTCCTTTAAATTCTTCGATGGAAGCTTGACTAGTACACCCTACGCCCCCTTCTTTAGTAATTAAGTTTACAGAAGGTAGCTCTAACTGGTTTATATTACCAGTAACACTAAATATACTATCTTTATGAAATACAAAAAGAGCATCTCTAAGAGCCGCTACGGCAGTAATTTTTGAACCAAATGGAGATTCTACTACAATACCGTTATCATCATCTGGAAAGTATTCAGAACCTATCTCACCTGTAGTAAAGTTTTTAGGTAATGAGTATTGAACATTATTAACATTATCATTTTGACCAGCTATAACTAAACAGTTTTTAAATATGGTCAAATATTTTCCCTTAGGTGGGGGGTCTTTCCTTTTTATAGGTTCTACAAACGCTAAGAAAGGGTTTATTACTGGGTCATATTGTGTAGCTGCTTCTGCATCATTTGGCTCATCGTGGTATGTGTCTGTAAATGTGGTAGGTAAAAAAGTACCTGGATTATTTGGATCCTCTGTTCCTCCAGCCACATATTCTAAGTCTGCTATTTTATAGTATTGTCCTACAACTTCACCTGCTATAGGAGAATATCCTTTTGATCTATATACTAAAATACGCAGCCTATTTTCTCCACTTAATTTTTCTATTGGATAATTAGTATCTGTTAAAGTAGTACCTAAAGTAACTCCATTAGCTTCTTGCCAGGCTGTATCAAATACACCGTTTGTTTTAAAGGTACTTAAATCTGATATAGTTAATGGAAAAGTTAGATTTACACTTCTACCAGAACCTACAACTAGTTTAACTGGATCTGAAGGTTGACTACTTATAATGTTTCCTTTATAGTCAGTGTACTCATAAGCAAATCTATATTCGTAAGTTCTATCTCTTACAGCAGAAGAGACATCAACAATCTCTAGATCTCCATATATTAAAGCTTTATCTGATGGAACAGCTCCAGTATTATCTGTAAACATTGCTTTAGTTATTCTAATATGGTTTGTATAATTGCCGTTAGCATCTTCTCCTAAATAACTAGTACCTTTTTCTACTGTATAATAATTTTTAATTCCTCCATTACCATCAGTAATTACTTCTATCTGCAATCCTGTTCCAGATACTACAGTAGCTCCCTGAGCTGTGGTAAGTAAGTAAGTATTGTAAGCCTTTAAACTTCCAAAACTAGAAGGGTAACTAGAACCTACTGGCGCCTCTTTTCTATAAAATCCATCTGCATCAAATTGAAATAAATATTTGTAATCAGCAGTTAAATTTTCTGATACAATAGATTCCCCTGTAGAAGGATCTAGAACAGGGCTATACGTAGTATCATTAAAAGTAAAAAATTCTACTTGACCAGGTTGAATCTTGTGCAAATAATTTGTATTAGGGCTAGTAATAGTATTAAAACTAAATGTAGCTATATCTTTACTACAATTAGGTAGACCTGCTCTATATACAGATTCTCCATCATACTTTAATAGAGGATCTATACCATTAGATATGTATAGTAAATTATTGAGAGAAGCAAAATTTACGTTTTCTGTCAATATATCTTCATAGTCATCTGATGTCCAGCCTAAAGTACCTACTGATTGTTCAATAGATCCTGTTGTAACTGTAGTAGGAAATGTTGATGATGCATTATTAGATATTTCTGTTATGTTAGTATTTAAAGACATTACAGATTCAGATAAAAATTGAGTAGTTACTTCGTTACTTTTATTTCTTATTTCAATATCTATATTACTTAATGTAGGGCTACTAATAAAAGGTTCTGTTATCTGGTCTGCTGGATAGGTATTATTCCAATGATCTATAGCATCTTTAAGGCTAAAATATTTTTCTAAATCCGCACTAGTAGAAACACTATATCTAGGAATATTGTTATAAGCTAGAGTACCTACCCAATAAAGATTATCTTTTGTTCTACATGATTGAGGAAATTGCTGATAAAATGCCTCACGAGCAAGTGAACCAGAGCCTAAGGCGTAGCTATTAGGTAGGTCACTCATTACCGAACTATCTATTAAATTATCATCAAAAAAATATAGTTTAAATACAATATGAGTATGAACAGCAGGGTCAAATGTACTACTAATATTAGATGCAGATGTAAGTCTATATGGATCTGTACTAGTAGATGTATTTTGCCAAGTACCATAATATATGCTTGCTGTCATATTTGCTAACATATTATGTCCAAAAATTCTAAGTAAAGAATTGTTAAAATTAGATACACTAGGATTAAAAGGGTTTACATCATTATTTAATAAAGGATTGCTTATATAGTTTTGCAAAAGACTATGATCAAGATACTCTATAGGAACAGGTATTTTTAATGCATTGGTAATTCCCTGGTATCTATGTGTAAAATAATGATAATAATCATGATAAATATATATATTATCAATACCTAGAGCTTCCCAATCTACTATAGGTGTACCACTGCCTGAAGGCAGAGTAGTGTTCCATTTAAAATCTGATGTAAAATCAGAAATAGTATCAGAAGATGTAAAAGTTTTATTATAGTATTCTGTGCCTACAGAACTATCTACAGATGTAACTGTAATGTCAGAATCAGTTTTTTGAAAAGTAAGTGATATAGGAGGAGTTGTCACATTATTATTTCTATAGGCTACCATATCAAAAGAAACTTCTTTTTTAACATCTGTATTTTCTACATAAATTAATTCGTCTGTAACAGCTCCATTAGAAGATATATTCTTAAAAGTAGTCATACCTTTAATAAAATTTGCATTTCTTTTATTCGTAAATCCTTTTCTCTTATTTATAGCTCCAGAAATCCTATACTCTGCATTACGCATATCTGTAGAGTATTCCTGACTTCGCATAACGTCTGAAGAACGTAAATCAAGTCCTTTAAAATTCTCACTTGTTTTTAGTAACTTGTGATCTACACCCATTACATGCTCCAATCATCCCAGGTATTTAACTGGGGGATAAAAGTTACATCATCAGTTATTAAAGCATAACTATTTACTATTTCTTCTTGCATTATTTGTAATTCTTGCATAGCTTCTGTACTATCTACACTGGAATCCCTTTTTAAAATTTTCCACGCACAGTAAGCAATTAAAAAGCGTTCTACTGATATGTCAAGCTCTGAGTGAGATGTACTATCAGCAGCGTCTACTATGTAAGATCCAGCAGGTATTACTACCTCTGTGTCTGACGCATTGCACCTTATTATAGAATTTGTAGAAAAATTAACTTCTAAATTATCTATAATTGAGTTACCATTTTTATCTATAATACATATTGTCTCAGCATTTTCTATTGCGTCAAAATCTGTGTAAAACCCCTCGTTATCTAGTGTTATGTCAAAAGTAGATGTTGTAGAAGTAGATTGATCTAATTTAACAGTATTAGTAGTGTCTGTATATAATTGTTTAACTTGAGCTTTTCTAGTAGTAAGTTCTCTTAGTCTTCTAACATAATTTATTCTAATTTTACCCCCAGCTTGCGGCTCGGGAGCTAGTAATATGTGACCAGATCTTCTAATGTAGCGAGCAGGATAACCATTAATTCCGCTTGCCCTGGACTTTAAAGTATCTTGTTCAAGAACATAAAAATCTTCCTCATTACCTGATTGCGAGTATTCTACATTGTGTACTTTATTACCTAAAAAACAATCACTAGGCAAGTCATACTTTTCTTGATCTGCTACAGCATCTATAATAACCTCTTTTATAAATACGTTAGGATGATTATTTACAATAGCTGCTTGTAAGTGGTATTGAGCATCATTTATATATTGAATAAATTCTGAGTCTTGAATACCTGTATACTCAGATACTTCATCATTCTCAGTTTGTTTTCTTATCATTTGAATTAATTTAGTTATACTTCTCATTTCAATCCTTATAACTTAACTTTTCTATCCATACCAGATAGGAGTGTTTTAGACATAGATTCTGCCAATCTGCCTTGAATACGTGCCTTATTACTTTCTCCCACAGATTTCGCTTCTAAGGCTTGAGCCTGAGCTTCTCTTTTTCTAGCCTTTCTCTCTTCTGAAGATGACATGATACCCATGACAGCCCCTACCCCCATTGCTACTGGGTTAAAACCTGAGGAAAGACCTGCATTTAAAGCTCCACTTATAGCTCCTCCAGCTTCTCCTCCACCAACTAAATCACTAGCTATGCCTCCAGCATCAATTCCTGCTGCTTGAAGTCCCATGTTTACAACCGATCCTGCGCCCATACCTCCAGCACCTTTCTCAACCACTCCTTCTACACCTTTCTTTACTAATTCTTCTCCACCTTTCTCTAGAGCTTTTTGAGCAGCCATTTTTTGTAGAGCGTGTTCAGCCATTTTGTCGCCAAAGAAAGATTGTACGTGTAAGGCTCCTGTATTTAGGGCTCCTCCAATACCTCCTTCTTTAGACGGAGCAATCATTTTATCTAGAGATGCTTCAAACTCTCCTTGCGCACTCCTCATAGCTTCTTGAGCAGCAGCTTTTCTAGCCATCTGCTCTTTTGCTCCCATATCCTTTGCATATTGCTTCATTTCAGCTTGCTCACTGGCAGCCAATTTTTCGTCATGAATTACATTTTGTAAATACTGTTGATCTTTTCTAGGCATTTTACTTATTACTTCTTGAGATTGCATAGGTGAATTTACAATATTGTTAAAATTTTGTAAAAATCCTCCTGTCTGCTTATTTTGATTCATAGGTGTAAAATATCTACTCATCCTCTAACTCCTAAACTGGACATTTTTTTAGTCATTTTTAACTTTTTCTTAGCAATCTCTTTTTGCATCTCTTTATCTTTGTCACTGATTGCATCAGAAGCTTGCTTAATTTTTTTCTTTATGTAATCACTCATATTTTATCCCTAATTTATTTTTTTTATACTAACAATAGTGAGTGCATTATTTATTGAATAAGAAGAATCTGAAGCTGCGTCAGAATAAAATTCTAAATAATCACCAACATTCAGCTCAACTATTATTGCACCATTTACAACCCTTGAGGAACTGTCAACATAAGAAGAATAAATATTGTCTGCATTTACAGATGCTCCATTAGTCCTCACTTCAAATACAACATCGGTATTAATATTACTAAAGAATACTTTTGGCATGACTAAATACTCACCTTTAACTTTTGCTGTAAACCTGTAGTTAGTCGCAGTATCAAAAGAACTCGTGTTATCAACATGAGTGCCAGCTAAGGTTATTTTTGTCGGATCAGCGGTGTTTATAGGTTGCGAAGTAACATTAGGATAAGCCTTAACAACTATTTTTGTATTTATTCCACTTGCACTCACCTCTATAGGAAAATTATAAATACCACTTAAATAAGTAGTTCCTGCTATATCTATCTGAGTTGACCCTAACACTGATCCTTTAAAGGCTGTTATCACGCTACCAAAACCTGATGGTATATCAATCTTGCCTCTAACAGTATCGCACTCAATTGAACATCCTTTTGGCTGTAACTTCTGGGTACTACCACCGCCCTCAAATATTTCAGCCATAACTTTATTATTTAAGAACTCATAACCTTGATTAACATTTTCAGTAGCTTTAAAAATGTTTTTAACATGAAGAGTATTTCCATCAATATTAATAGTATTGCCGGAGGTATTGCCTGAGTTGTTTAGGGTAAAGTTATAGCATTTGGCAGTATTATCCTCAAAGATTGAATCAGTGGAACCGTCGGTACTTGTATTTTCTAATATGATGTTACCTTCGCAATGTATAATACAGCTTTCAACATTGCCTTGAAATGTGACATTTTTACCATATACACTTTGAAATACTACTTTGTTTTTTAGATTTGCAGTGAAGGTAACATGTTCATTAGCAGTGATGTAAATTATTCTACTAGTCCCAGAGTAACTAGCTGCTTCACTTGAACTTGATATTACATCTGTAGTCTCACCACTATTATCAGGACCCCACTCACTACCGTCCCATTTTAAAATTTGACCTGTTGTAGGCGCAGTTAGAGAAATAGGAGGATTAAGTCTACTTACAGTATTATTAGATAATATCCAGGGGGTACTAGAATCTCCAAGAATCCCCGAACCACCTCCATCATTAACTCTTCCGCCTTCTAAAAATTTAAAATAATTACTATCTTCTAATTCAGAATACCAAGTTCCCAAAGAGCTTATACTTTCTGCATAAAACCATTGATTATTACTAGGTTGATTAAATATAAGTTTATTATGAGATATTGTGCCTAAAGCAACATGTATTCCACTAGTATTAATATTTGTAATAATTAAATTATTGTAAGAAAAAATACCATTAGATTTAGTATCACTGCTAGTCACTGGGTCATTAATAACACCATCTTGGTCACCAGATAACTGCCCAATCTGACCATGATTATGACTAAACTCTGAAGCAGATCCACTTTCAGGATCCCAATCACTTAGATCTAAATTTCCTGTTATATTTACATAGTTATTAGTAAAAATACCATTGCTACTAATTTTTAATGAAGCATTACTATTATCAGAGATAACTCTACATCTTTTTACTGTAGCTTCTATAGTTAAACTTCCAGTAGTTAAAACAAATGTAGTGTCTGATATATCATTACTTATAGTTGTATTAGTGCTTACAGTAACTACTCTAGTAGTAGGTGTCCATTCAGTACCAGACCATTCTAAAGTATCATTTGTTGAAGGCGTAGTTGAGGAAACATTATTTAACGTAGAAAGAACAACGTCTGAACCTATCTTTGCAGCAGTTACATTTGCATCAGCTATTTTTTCTGTAGTTACAGCTTCTCCATTTAGTTTAGCTGTAGTTACATTATAATCTGCAATCTTAGCTACAGTTACACTAGAATCAGCTATTTTAGCTGTAGTCACGTTTGCATCTGCAATCTTAGATGTAGTAATATTTGCATCTGCAATTTTAGCCGTAGTTACATTAGCATCTTTAATATGGTTAGTGCTTACAGCTCTTAAACTATCATCAGAAGCATCATCTCTTAGTTCATCTTCGGTAATAGCATTAGTAGCAATGTCAGCAGCAATTACTGTATCGGGAGCAATATGATCAGTAGTAATTGAATTATCAGCAATCTTGTCTCCAGTAACAGCGTCATCAGCAATCTTAACTGTAGTTACAGCACTATTTTGAATAGTATCTGTACTTACTGTAACATCTGTTTCTACGTAAGCTACTTCGTTGTTATTAACGTCTTTAAAAACAGCTCCATCATTAACCATAGTGTAGGTTACTAGCGCAGAATTTTTAATTCTGGCTCCTTGCCCTGATGTGTGATCATGATCTGCTATTACATCAGCAAAATATTCTTTAAATTCTTGTGACCAGTTGGTTTCTCCCCTAGCTGGTATTTTTATTATGAGGGAAGTTGCGTTCCCTATATTTATAGTATTAGCCATTATCTAGCTCTCCTAGAGTGTGAAAAGTAAACTCTTACATAAATTGTTTCTGTACCTGTGTAATCAGCTTTTACCCTTTGTAATACAAATGGATGCGATGTGTCAGAAGCATTTAGTTCTAAATGATCTTTCTCATTAGTTCCTGCATTAGTTTTAATAGTAGCTAGTGTATGTTCTGCTGATCCTTCTCCATGAGAAGTTTTAATACCAATAGATACTTGAGGTGCTTGTGTATTTGAATCAAAACATTCAAAAACTATATTTTCAGCATTTTGAGGTAGCATGTGCCATTCCCCATCTGTAAGGTCGATAAAATTGTAAGATACTCCGATACTCATATATACTCCTAATTAAGTGTAAAGTTTAAGCTTATTGTACAGTCTCCATTAGAAGACGCTACGTCATATATTTTAAATCTAACGTACTGTAATACGCCTACATCTATAGGCTGTACATAACAGTTTTGTATAGTAGGATCACATTCTACCTTACATACTCCGCCATCTGCTAATACACAATCGCACCAGTTTACCCCATCTGGACTCATTTGTAAAGACAATTTTACAGCACATCCTAAAACAATTGCTGTAAAAATAAGTTCGTCTGCTTTTGGAGATAGTACCTGAGGTTTACTATACCTAACATACTTACCTCCATTTGGATCATTAGGATCAAAGTCAGCTAAATTAACTGCTGGCATTTCATTTCCTGCTGCGTCAGTAAGTCCCTCGGCTGATCCTGTCAATAAATTTTTAGCTAATATTAAAGCATGTGCTGATGCCATTATTTTTTTCTCCTCTTAGTAAAGTAAATAGAAGTTTCTGCCTTGCCTTTTCCTAAATCTACTGAGCCTGTACCAGTAATTTTAACTCTTAAATACTGAAGAATAGGTTGAGCTAGATCTTTAACATTACAAGCAGTATCTACAATATTGCTCATAACTACACTAACAAACTCTGTGATAGCTGACCCTTGTGTAGTAGTAGCTTCTTGATTTGCTAAATAAGTAGAATCTGGAGCAGTGTCTAGAAAATGAAGATCTTGAGTATCAATAGATACTGCTCTAATGTGATGATTAGGTACTCCATCTGCCCTATCTTTAACATCATTAATATTTTCTCCACAGTCAGTGTCGGTGTCTCCCCACCTCCACCATGCTTCTAGTCCTCCTCCTGGATTTGTAGATGCATCATATCTGTCTGGATTTATGTATTGACTAGTCCCAGGATTAGCTCCAATAGCTGATGGGTCGTTTAGTGGGTATGGAATCCCTGTAGCATAAGTAGCTCCGATCCCTCTAGTACCACTTAAACCATTAGTGTTACCATATATTGTTGCAGGATATTCTGACTCAAAATTTGTTGGATCAGATCCTCCACTACTTGTCCAAAAATCCTGGCTGTGAAAAGAGGTTTCATCAATAAGTCCTTGGAAAGTCCATGGTGTGTCTGTACTTATAGGAGGTTGTAGAATAAATCCGTAAGGATTATCTTGTGTAACTCCGACAGAGGTATCTTCGTAAATATTTGTAGCTCCACCTTGAGTATGTGCTAAATATTTTTCTTCTGTACTTCCAACATATTTTAAATGTCTATTGTAAATAGGAAATCCTATATTAACATTGTTATGTGCTAAGAAAGAGTTTAATCCTCCTATATAATCTACCCCTATACTACTGTTCTGATCATTTAGCTCAATTCCATCCATACTTAGGTTCCAGTTAAAAGCGGCTCCTATGCCTGTAGCTGTATAAGGTCCAAATTTAACATTAGAGCCTTCTGTAGTGTTTCTATAGGAAAGAACTATGTTATGCCAATTTCCATCTAAAAAGTTTACATCATAATTATCTTTTGTCTGATGACATTTCCACAAAGCAAAGTATTCTGCTTGAGACTCAAATCCGTTAAACGATAGGCAAAAGGCTGCGTCTCCACTGGCGTCTGTTACCCAAGACTCTGATACAAAATCAAAATTCTTAGTTAAAGATAAGGTCATACCATTACCATTTATTGTGTCTTGTATTAAGGTAGCTCCGGTAGCAGGTACTACAGTAGTGCTAAGAGGGGCAGCAGTAGCACTCTTATAGATACTATCACTACTAGTTAAAGTAGCTGAATAAGTAGCTGTAACACCTGTATCCTTATCTAGTACAAAGGTACTATCTATTTGACATTGAAGACTAGATTCACTATCATTAGCCCCATCTCCAAATCTTATCCATCTATATAAGTCAGCACTTGCTGAGTGTATAGCATAGTTATTATCATCATAAAGTTCTTGAACTTCTGCATCACTTAGTCCTTTATCCCAAGCTGTATATTCATCTATTCCATAATCAGTAGGACTAAATGGTGCGTATGTTGTATAAGCTTCATTATAAAAAGCTCCTCCGTATGTCCTAGCACAGAGAAACCCACTATTAGTAATAGCGCTGTTACTACCGAACAAATAGGCTACTCCAGTACCAATGCCATCATAAGCCTTTGGATTATTAGGGTCATCAAGATTTTCTACTTTCTGTCCATTTATGTAAAATTTTGAATTACTAAAAGTTGGGTCAGTAACAAAAGTAATCATTGTCCAGGTATCTCTATATTGAGAAGCTAAGTTTATACCTATAAATTGAGTATTATAACTAGAATTTGTTAAAAAACAAAGATTAGGAAGCCCACTAGTTCCATTAGTAGCCCAAAAAAAGTATCCCCCACTTGTACTAACATAATCACCTAATAAGGCACTAGATCCTGAAGCGTTGCTTGGATAGTAGACCCAAAAATTGTAAGTTTGGTAAGAATTTGCCGAACCATGATTATAAAAATTAAGATTAGGACTTAGTAATCCTCCATTATTTTGTTCTTCATACACTCCATAATCCAAAATACATGGTCCCTTTATATTTTTAGTATTTGCTAAATCTTGTCCCGAATCATCTTGATACTGCAAATGATTAAATCCTACTAAATCATTTTGAGGATTTGTAGCATCATTCAATTGCCACCAAGCTTCAATATTAGCAGGGGTTACGCTAGGTAAATTCTTTATATTACGAACATGTCCGTTACTATAAAGCTGCTTTGCTGCGTATTGATCTAAAACTTCTGAATGTATTGACCAGTTAGATAAAGAGGCATTTAACTTGGAAATATCTGTAGGAGCTGGATTTATAGCATTAGCATTATTTTCTCCATCACTTAGTAATGTAAATCCGTTAGTTCCTTTTAAATGAGCGTCTGTAATTGAAACACTTGATTGAGCTATCTGCTCTCCATCTACATATATAGTAAATTGATTTGTACCTGAATCATTTTTAGTTAATAAAACATGATGCCAGTTGGTTCCATCATTTACATCAACATTAGCCGTAATTGTCTGTATAGTAGATCCGTCATTTAGAGTAAGTACCATTGTATTAGAGGTAACCTGCATAATCATGCCAGTGATTGCTGCTCCCTCTGTATTACTAAATAAAGTACCTGTAGCGTCAGCAGTAGTTTTAAACCAGCCTGATATTGAAAGATTTGAAGATGTTGTAAATAAATTATTAAGAGAAGGAGAAGCACTAACATATATAGACTCAGTGTTTGCTAAAGATGATTGTTGAACTAACCAAGAAGCTGCTGCTGCTGCTGTATCTAAAGAAACTGTTGCTCCTGTAACACTATTTAGTGCTAAATCATTAGAATCTTCAAAACGTAGATGAGAGTGAGGAGATCCTGTAGGATTTGTTTGAGGCTTACCAGAATTATATATAGTTAATGCATTTGCACTCTGATCTGATTTCCAAAAACAGGCATTGTCCATTTTACCTATACTTAAAAAAGAGCCTATAGAAGCGTGTGTAAAATGATTATAAGCAGCATTAGATATATTACCATACCCGATTGTTGCCTTATCAAATATAGCCGATGTAGTAGTTAAAGTTCCTGCAAGGCTATATCCGGTTATTTCTGATCCATCTATAAAAAATCTAAGTCCTATATTACTAGATATATCTTGTGACGTAGTATTTTTACATACTAATAAATGATGCCAATTACCATCTAGAATAGATGCTCCCGGATCTGTAGATAAAGTAGCCCACTTAAACTGAAAGGCAGATCCTCCAGCAAACCATCCTACTCTAAAATCTGTTCCTGCAAAATAAGCAGCTAGTCCTCCAAAAAAATTGCTTGATACTCCATAAGAAGTCATAAGAGCTTGTTGTGATACAGATCCTGTAGAAGGAACAGGATTTCCAGTTCCTACGTTAGTGTTACATTTAAACCATACGCCAACGCTCCACAAATTTGTAGTTAGATCAAAGGTAGAGTCATCTTGAATAATGCCTCCCCTTGGTGCTCCTGTTCCAACTGAAGATGTTTCTACTGCGTTACCATTTTCTATAGCTCCCATACCATTACACAAATTTTGCGTTGTTTTTTGAGGACCTGCGCTATATAAAGCATGTGAAGTAGATAGTGTCGGAATAGCGTCACTAGATGTAAATGATGAATTAGATGCTCCTGGAAATTGATTAGTTCTACCTGAAGCTGTTATATTGTTAGAGATGGCTGCTTTGGTATCTGTACCATTGTCTCCAAATCTATACCAAGCTTGAATATCTGGTAAAGTGGATGCATCTACAGCATTTATTCCTGTGGCGGTTGTACTGTATAAAGTAGAAAGATTTGCATCAGATACATAATCACCTATAATAATAAATTCATCCATACGTGCTATATTACTACCAGAAGCTGCGGCAGATCCATCTGCGGCTGTAGTATAAGCAGTACCAACATTGTATGTAAAACTGTATTGAGTATTGCTTAGTCCATCTAGAACCATGGCTGTACCATCATCTCTAAATACATTTGCGGTTGCTGTTGCAGTACCATCTCCATTTAGTTTGTGTCTTTTAATTATTAAATATGAAGAAGTCCCGTCAATAGGTGTGTAAGGAGCATTGGAGTATGCGGAGTTAAAGAGTGTACTTGTACCTCCCTCATTACTATAAGAATAATAGTTCAGTCCTAAAAATAAGTTCGCTGCTGAAGGATTATCATAAAAACCAATACCTTTAAGAGATTGGTCTACATGATAATATTCAGGACCGAGAGCATAACTTGAATCATACCAATACGCAATTGTGTAATCATCAAAAGGAGTTATTCCTTCGAGTACAAACGTAGAAAAATTCCACTTTTCTGCGAAAGGGTTTTGTGTGTTTACTACTGTACCTGCTCCTAATACATCGGTTAATTCAACAGCTTTTATATTTTCAAAATCGTCTATCCCTCCGTTTCTAAATAGAACAGGCGTATATGTAGAAGATGGCTGTACATCTGAATTGTACCAACCACTATAATTAAATGATTTATTTACGGCTATCATGTGATGAACAAAATCTGATCCATCTTTTCTAGCTCTTTCTTGTAGCGGATAATTACCTGAGTAATCTAATCCGTCTGATAGATTGTATTCTAGTCTACCTCTAGCAAATTTATTTCTTGTATCTCCTGATAAATCAACAGCTTTTTCATTTCCTACAATAGCTTCTGTAGTTTCACCTGATGTAGTTGTAGTAGTTTTTACTTGCGCAGGACACCAGTTTTGTCCATCTGGACTCATCTCTAATTCTATATCTACCTGCCCACTTAAATTAGCACTACTATCTACTGTTGTAACAAGTATATGCTCTTTTGTCGAAGGGTCTAGTGAAATGGCATCAGAAGTAACTGTATCTCCAGCTTGCTTACTAGTTTCCGATGTTTTAAAAGTCTTTTTATTACTTGATGACATTTATTCTCCTAAAAAAGCCCCCGAAGGGGCTAATCTACTTAGTATTTTTCTTTTGTGTCAGATCCAATGATTAAAATATCACCTTCTGTTCCAGCCGATATAGTTACTGTATCTACTGCTGTAGCGGAAGCTGTTACACCATTTACCATTACTATTGGCATTTGTGCAAAAGGTACTTTAATTTTAATATCATTTCCAACTTTTTCTACTTGTCTTTTATCAAGAACATCTAATAATGCACCTGCTTCAAGCTTTAGTGCGATTACTCTCATTTTTCTCTGACCTGATTTAATACTTCTTAACATGTTGTCTCCTTTTGGTTATCTCAAAGTAACTCCCTAAAAAACCCCCAGACCATTTTAACCAGCCTGGGGGAGAGGGTTAGGGAGGAACACCCTCTTTTAGATTATACGGATAGACCGTGAATTACGCCATGAAAACATGGATTAATGTAACACTCTAGGTATCCACCATATCTAGCTTCGTAAGAATCTTCTCCTGCTTTACGTAGGAAAACAGTTCCATCATCGTCAAACCAACCGAAGTCAGGTCTGTGGTAGATGTGAATGTGAGAATCATTTAGAAGGTAGATTCTGTCGTCTTCAACGAAACGCTCTGGGAAGATCCCAATAGGTCCGTCAACAGACATGAACTCAACACCACTAAAAGAGATGTCAGCACCAGACTTGGATTTTAGACCAGCTCTAGTATTTACTGTATATCTTTTTTGATCTTCTAGTAGGTTAAGAATTTTTTCGTACTGCTTAAATGAAGTAACGATTAAGTTAGGAGTCTTACCACAAGCCTTCTTAACTTTTAACATCATTTCATTTAACATGTCAGTAGAGATAGCAGCTTCTTCAGCATCTTTAACCTGAGCGTTCCATCTACGTCCTCTGTCTACTTCGTGAAGCTTAGTCTCTCCTGCTTCGTTAGAAAGAACTTTCAATCCAATTGGATCGTTGTTCTCAGAGTTTTGCATAAATAGGTCAGCAGATTGAAGGTTTCCTGAACCGTCTTCAAAGTTACCTAAAGATACTTTTGCACTATCTAGAGTGATAGTTTTTTCATCTGGATCTACTGCAATAATTTCAACACCGTCAATCTTAGTACCAGCTCCAACAGAAGCAGAAGCACTTACAGTAACATCTATAAGATCTCTTTCTTCAAAGTTAGCTTCTTTCATGTCAGCAATAGGTACTTGGATACCTTCTGATGTACTAGTTAATTTAGCAGCTTGAGCATCAGCAGCGTCTACTGCTAGAGTAGAACCTAATTTACCAGAACCGTCATTGAAAAGAATACGAGACATGTTTCTCATATAAGATTCAACACCTTTCTTAACTACTTCTTTTGTAGCACGTACGAAAGCACCTTCATCAGATAAAGCAGCTTTAATTGTTTCTCTGTCGATTTCTACAACAGCGTAAACTTTTTTAGCTTTGATGATAGCTTCACTATACTTAGCTACGTTTGCTGAAGGCAATTTACCTGAACCAACACCACCAGCAAAAGACTGAGGGATTGTCAGTTGAAGTTGTTTACCTGTAAAGTTGTATGATTTTTTTACTCGTCCTAAAAGTACGTTAGCTGAGTTATATACATTTTCAGAAAGCTTCTCGTACTTAATTTTAAACAATTTGGACGCATCTGTAAGACTTAAACCTTGATCACTTAAACTCTGACCATGTCCTACGCCTAAAAATTGTGACATAATGTGTCTCCTTTAATTAAGTTTATAAATCTTCCCAATCTAAATAATCTTCTTTAGATGTGGGCTCCTTTTTTTCCTGTTTCTTAGGTGTAACCTTTTTAGAAACAGATTTTGATGCGGTCTTTACAATGTCACCATAAACGTCTTGTACAATTTCAACTAAATCCTCGTTATCAAAAGAAGGGTTCTCCATCACAATCTTTTGAAGGGTTTCAAGAATGTTGCCTTGTTCTACAAGCATTGGATCTACTTGAGTTAAAACTGACTCTGCTGTGGAGAAGGCTTTACTATGTACATAATAATCAGCCACGATAGCAGGAGTAATTTTACCTTCAAATTCTCCATCAATTAGTTCTTGATACGCATTGTTAAAATCCTCATCTGAGATATTGTGAGCTTCCTGAACATTGGCGATTTCCATTTCCAGTTCCTTTTGGGCTTGCTGTTCCTGGGATCGTTTCTGATCAGACTCTTGTTGACGCAGTAGATATTCGTTTTGAGCACGTAAATCTTCTGCTTGTAACTGCTCTGGGCTCATTTCATTTAATCTAAATACTTCTGGAGCTAATTGGTTTAGAAGTTCCCTCCGAAACTCGTGAGGCTTCATACCGGAAAACTCGGCAAAATATTCTAATGCACCCATCGCATCGTTATTTTTTATTTTTTCTGCAAAATTATTAATATATCCATTTATTGTTTCTATATCTTTGTCATATACATTTTTATACTCTTCAAATTCTTTTCTTTGACTAGAAAACTCTTGAAATTTTTTATCATAAGATACTTTACCACTATAATTATTAAGCAATTCTTGTAAGTCTACGTCTACTTCTTCTCCATCAACTTTGTGTTTAAACATCGTATTGGCATATAATTCGACATCTTCTTCCCCCTGTCTAGCAAGGATTTTTTTAATTTCCTCTTCAATCGCTTCTTCTGAAGCTTCGATCTCTTCTGAATTACTTTCTGCTTTAGGTTCTGATTTGTCCTCTTTTGTCGCACTCTCTTTCTTACTTTCACTTAGTAGTTCTGCTCCTTCTCTTCCGTCAGTCAATTGATCAAGCTCATCAAAAGATAGTACAGCAGCGTTTTCATTTGCCTCTGGTGCTAAATCTACTTCTTGATTAATTTCTTGCACAGCGTTCTCGTTAATTTCACTCATTGTTTTCTCCCTGTTCTAGTATTTCTGATTTATCTTCTCCTGGTATGTTTCCTGTAACAGGCATACCTTGATTAGTTTGTCCTTGTACTATAAGACGTTGCTGCTCTATAGATCTAGGTACAAATCCGTTAGGGAATATTGGAAAATTAGGTAACTCAGCTAATTTAGCCTCAAACCCAGGATTTGCTCTAGCTTTTTCCACCATTAAAAATTCATGAATTGATATATGCTCTAACATCTCTTCTCTTAGGTTAGGTGGACATTCTTCTTTAAATGTTCGTTCTTGTATTGCTTTAGTATGTACTTTCCAGTGTAAAATGTGATCTTCAAAATCCTCTGGATCTCCAACAGGTCTACCTGCCATCATATCTTCATTTTCAGATTCAGCAGCTCTTACAGCCACAGTCAATAAGTTATTCATTTTTTCTGTATCACCTAAATCTAGTAAATCAATCCATCTCTCATTAGATAGCAGGTCAGGTTTCATCTGCATAATTTCAACAATACGTTGTATTTTACCTGCTTTAGATTCTGGTAATCCTGTACCTAACTCTAATCTAATATCATAATTTTTGTTTAGATTAGCTGAATCAAAATGTCTTATACTGTATTTATTATTTTTTCCTACAATACGTAGCATACGTCCATCATCTGCATCATAGTAATCACCACAAACAGCTAATGTCATTTTTGCAATGTCTTTAATCATGTCATTGTGTTTAATTACTGTGGTACTGTTACGCTCTTGCTCTTGCTCATTAAGAAATTGCAAAGCTACGGCTGCTGTAATACCTTTAGGAGGCGTTCCCCTAGATACTCCTTGAATACCATAAATTTGACCCATTTCTTCACGTAACATATTTCTAAAGTTATATGCTTCAGGAGGATTAGGTGCTGTTTGCATCATTTGAGGTGCTATTGGACCTTGATATTGAACAATAGTATTATCATTACCTAATGATTCAATCTTACATGCACCTCTAGGCATAACCCATTTAGCGTGTCCCATAAGATAAATATTTTTAGCCAATAATGTAGACAAATTATCATGCATGTTCTGAATAGGTCTGACCATTTCATATTGAGATACACCATTAAGAACTTCTGGTACATCCATATCTGTATATCTTACAAAAGGTAGTTGTCCATGTGAAAAGGGTAGCTCGCTCATTTCTAGGATAACATCTCTAGTAAATTTTACGTAATAACCTTTTTTACAGTATTTTGTAGCTTTATGATAAAATTCGTATATTACAGTATCTTCTTCTAGTAAATGATCTGTTAAAGTATCTGCATCAAAAGCTTTTACATTTGTAGTTTGTTTTAATTTGTTTGCTTTATCAGGATACTCTTTTTTTAATGTCTCTGTAGATTCTACACTTACTCTAAAACAATATTCTACTTTATCTAAAGATTTTTGTCTTTGTAATAATACTCTCCAAGGAACTTCTATTTCGTAGTCTATATCTCCTATATAAACTGGATCTGTAGGGTCCATTACAATAGGGCTACCATTAGCATCTGTTACAGGTTGTCCTTGCTCATCTACCATTGTTAATGGCATACCCATATCTCTTGCTTTTACGTACATAGGATGAAGATCTCCTTTATCCTTATTCCACGTTATAAAGCAATAAGATTCCCCGAAGATGAAAGCATTTCTAAGCATTTTTTGTCTTAATTCATCTACATTATTCAAATACCATAAATGATCAATAAGATACTTAGTAGCTTTAGCTGCGCTTCTATCTTCGTACTCATCATTAGTAGGTAAAACATTTACAGCAGGTTTTAGTCGTGATAATTGTGAAATACGAGTTTCAGTCATATCATGTAAGTGATTAACTACAAACTTGTTTACTCTCTGAAGAAATTGTCGCTCTGATCTTCGGATATCACTTCTAAGAACCGAGGCTGAAATACCTCTATATGTTTCTAAATTTTTTCTTATACTAGAGTTTCTAGCTACTGCTTGTTTTTCTAGTGTTTCTACAACTTTATTACACCAAGTAAGAACTTCTTTTTCATCTTCTTTTTTTATAGCATGAAACGGTTTTACGTTGATTTTATCAGGACTGTCTGCTGTTAAATCGTCAAAAAAACTCATTTATGCTCCTATACCATACGGTAGATTTCTTCATTTTCATCTTGTTGCTCTTGATTTATTTCATCGAATACGTTGTCAGGGTCGGCAAACTTTGATGGATTCAAAGCTTCCTCGGCTGGCATAAATTGTACGGTGTGTGTTTGTTTTTCTAAACTTTTCACCAAAATCAGAGCATACAGCGTAAAAGGTAACAGAATTGCTGTCAAAATGCAAGAAATAATTGATAAAATTATTGAAATTTGTGTAATATCCATAGTTTACTCCTCCCAGGGCATTATGTTTCGTGTCCAATCAGTTTCTTTACCTAAATCATTAATATCTTGAGATATTCTTCTCATTCCTCTGTCATTAGGGTCTTTTTCTCTCTTTTTCTCTATAACTTCATTCATATCGTAATTTGCAGCAGCGTTTAAGTAACGCCAACAATCAATTAAGTGGTCATTTTTCTTAGGTATATCACCTTTATCTGTTCTTACGTACTGCTGTATTTCCCATTTTAGTTTTTGCATACGATCTGTAATAGTTAAAGTTTCATATACCATCTGGTCTTTACATAGTGATAATCCATTCTCTTTCTTATGTAGATGTTTTGCTGTTGGCATAAAGTAATCTCCAAATTGACCCATTAGCTCTGTAGCAAACCAGGCAGCAGCTTCGTCATATACCTTGTACCAATCATCTACCTCTATGTAAGGATTTAACTCTTCCATTTTCTTTTTTATTCTGGGGTATATTTGTCTAACCGACGTATTCTCTTGCGCAGTTTCGTAAATCTCATCAAGAAGATACACCTGTTTAGTATAAGGATTGATAGCAGCAAAAAGAACGGCAAAACAAGTAGTGGAGCCAGGGTCAGTAATGCAGTACCAATCAAGCTTTTTAAGATCCTTTGATATATCATTCATTACTCCTTTGAAAGGTTCCATTTTTTTGGCATCAAACATGGGGAAAATAGCATTTCTTCCTCCCAAGCTGATTTCTCCAAAATACTCTCGTTTGACAACATCATCTTCACCACGAGCCCTGAGCTTTTCAATTTCTTTGTCGATCTCCTCTTTAGGCATGTGGGGGTTATCATAAGATGAGGCGATAATGTGTGCACAGTCTTTTCTTTTAAGACATTCATCAGCAAACTCCATGTATTGCTCTTGATTTCGGTCGCCTGGCTTAGGCGGTGTTCCAATTATTACAAGAGGTGCTTTACGAACAATACGGTTTGGGTTCATTTCAGTATGGAACATAGGATGAAATACTTTAAACTCGTCATATACCACAAAGTCGGGTGTAAGACCGTTAGCAGCAGCCCAGTTTTCTGAGCCTACAATTTTTATACTACTATTATTTTTAAATGTAATACGTGAGTCAGTATTTGCTATATGTCTAATATATTTTTTTAGTGGTTCTTCTCCACCAGGTACAAAGCGACCTTTTTCATCTTTTTCTCTACCAAATTGAGATAGACGACCGTTATGCCAAACAATTTCTCTACCATGAGCTAATTCTGGAGTAATGTAGTAGCAAGTTGACCCTGGATTGAGTAAAGCGTGTCTCCATAACATATACGCAGCAAAGTCAGTCTTGCCCCATTTACGTCCACACTGAATAAAGACTGTAGAGACGTCTCCTTTTATAAGAGGCATCCCTACTTTTACTTGTCCACTATGCGGAGCCCAGAATTTATGCAAATCATCCATAATTTGTAAATAAAGGGCATCGCTAGGTTTTAGATCTATTAAACTCATCTTCTTCTTGGTACTCTTTCGTATCTAGTCATACCTATAAGAGGGCATTTAGATTCATATACTTTGTAATTACCAAAAAATGTCTTTACTTCTCTACTAGTTTCTTCATTTACTAGTTCCTCACTACAACTAACCTGACTAATTTGATCTACAAAATTTTTCTTTACACAATTATATCCATGACACCAGTATTCATCTTTTGCTAGAGATTGATACTTTTCTAAACTAAGTCCCATACGTTTAGCATTTACTATTTCCATAGATTGTACAATTCCTGTCCATAATTCTAAATCTCTTTCAACATCTCCCTTATTAAAAGTGCCTTTAAATCCTCCGGCTGCTCTGTGAGCCATAGACATCATGTTCGATAAACCATGTCTCTTGCCAGGACATGCTTGTAGAAAGTGATGTGCCATAGAATGAGCTGTTTTAGCTATGCACTCCACATTCCGAGGTATCGTAGCAAATAACTGAACAAAATTGAGCCCATCGTAGACAGAACCACCAGGACTATCAAGAACAATATATAACGTGTCCCCTGGCTTAGATTTGAAACTAAGTTTGAGCAGCTCTGTTGAAGCTTTAGCAACGCTTTGCCCATTTACAACTCCTTTGAATACAATATGGTTATTCTTCGTTAATGTTATCTGGCTCATCGCTATCATTGGAACCAGAAGTAGTAGTGCTAATAATTTTTTCATCGTCGATCTCCCTAAAACTCGCATCCTCGATGTAGAATGGGTCTTTTTTTAATTTTGCCTTCAACTCGATTACCGTAGAAGGCTTGTGTTCACTAATTATATCGGTAGGCTCCCCATCATCTAGTCTGATTATACGATCAATCTCAGATATGATGTTAGTTAGCAATCGAGCTTCGTGTATTGTAGGAGGCTTGTCCCTTTTCTTTAGGTCTTCTATAGCCCTATCTACGCAATCAAGCGAATTTGAAGTAAGATTTACTAAAATCGCTCTCTTGTTATCAGCTAGATCTCGTAAAATTTCCTTACGTACCAGATTTCGCTCTTCTTCCCACTTATTTTTATGATATACCAGTGTTCGGTACTTAATATTTAGGACCTTAGCTATCTCTTTCAGGGGTTTAAAGTCCATGAACATAGCCTTAGCGGCTTTTAGGTCATATTTTGACTGAATTTCGCTCATTTCTTACTACCCTTGCTTAGGAATTGCCATAGTTCAGGATTATCATTTATTATTTGCATCAGAACTGGCGATATTAGTCTAATAAGGTTCTCCTCTTTGTCATATTCTTTCTTGTCAGGGTCAAAGTTAAATACTGCTTCTGCCTTATCTTCCATTACTACGTGGAGTATCTCATGCAGTAGTGTCTCCCTGGTTATCTCATCATTTTTGCACTTGTATATAGTAACTACCTTGGTATGAGAATCTGTCTTACCGTACAATTCCTCAGCCTCTTCCTGACTCCAGTATATTTGCCAGTTATAACAGCCAGCCTTAAATTTGGTAGGTTTCCTCATTTTCTCACCATAGCACAGTACATTGCACATGTCAATACCTGGACAGCCCCTTTTTACACACTTCGCTTCGCTCGTATGTAAAAAAGTCTACGCTTACGCTTGTCTGTGGGGGAGTGGTAATCTGGTAAGGCAGATCTACCCCTATTCCAGGTTAAATAACCCCTAATCGAGGTTGTAGCCTAAGTTAGGTGTAATTTCGCATAGTTAGGAGACTAGGGGTGGGGGAAAAATAGTTATGAGGGCATAGGACTTTATTTTGTACTTGATATAGTTTGGTGGGGGGGGTGTGATTCGAGGGGGGCATGTTTGCGCTGCGCTGCGGCTTGCTTAGGCGAGAGGTGAATCGGGCGCAAGACATGTCTGGATTGTTTGCGTGGGAGAGAAGGCAGCTTTTATTGGCACAAGACTTGCATAGACTTGTCTGGCACGAAATTATTTTTTATTATTTTTATTTTTATAGTTGACACAAAGCATCATTCGTGAAATAATTAGGTATACCAAAACAAGGGAGAAAACATGAA
>Ga0255772_10000404_pt1 | contig 42383 bp, 67 predicted proteins | sample 071ome_34_FD_179970 | JGI IMG/M metagenome (GOLD analysis project Ga0255772, IMG submission 179970) | Coastal salt marsh microbial communities from the Groves Creek Marsh, Skidaway Island, Georgia - 071411BT metaG (version 2) | ecosystem: Environmental > Aquatic > Marine > Intertidal zone >...
TCGCTCTTCTAAGGGGTGTGGTTTATATACATTACCCTCTGAGTTTGCAGGTGTGTTATCACCCTATATTGAAGAGAATCCTTATAATCTCTCTGTATCACCTGAACCTTACTCTTACACTGTCTATGAGGTAGGTGATCATTATACATGGCATACTGATCTTATTGAAGGTATGCAAAGAAAGATCAGTGTTTCTATCCTGTTGAATGATGGTTTTGTGGGTGGTGAATTCGAATATCTCTCGGAAGATCGGACGCGTGTAAGTGTGTCTATGGATCGTGGTGATATGGTTATGTTTCCCTCATGGTATAAGCATCAGGTTCGTGGTGTGTCTTCGGGAGTTCGTATCTCGTTGGTAGGTTGGTATGGGTAGAAAGGTTAGGGAAATTCACGCTCGGACGGCGTCTGTAGTGTTTTCTGGTTTGATTATCAATTACCCTCTGTCGATAGGTATTCTGTATCTCTTATTAGATGTAATGGGTGTGTCTGATTCGTTCTGGATTGCTACTTATTCTACTATGTTTATGACGGTGTTTGCATATATTCGTGTTTATATCGTCAATCGTTTTTTCGCAAATAAAGACTAAATCTATTCGGTTGTTCATGGGAAAGGTGGTAATGAGACCTTTCGAAGTATATATCTAATGCAAGGGAGACTCTTGGAGTCTGTGTGGAGTTCACTGGAACCCTGTGTTCTGTGTATGCTGAGAGTATGGTCAGTTCACCTACGGAATTCTCGTGGTGTGTATTCTCTATCGTTGTGCCTATATGTGTTGGACCACTCAAAAATAGATTACAAGCATAGAAATTACTTGGTATATGAGGATATAGGTCTTTGGACTCTGCGTGGATGTGTGTACCAAGTTCTTCGCCGTAGCGGAGTATATTAGCCCAACACTGAATAATAAGAAATTCTTTATTCGTAAATTCAGGTAAATTAAATATTCGTTGGGGTAGATTATATTCCTGTATAGCAGGATTATTCAACCAATTATAGACATTGAATTGTTGTGTGAGACCTGAATAATAGGAATTATTCTGTGTATTAGGTAATTCGAGTATGGTTTTCTCTTCACGGAAGAGGATTTCAGTGATCTCCTTACTTTCCTCTTTCGTTATAAAGTTGTTGTGTACTCGTTGATAGTCTTTTGGTACTATAGAACCCATGATCTCAGGAAGAGATCGTTTCTTGGATCTTCATCTCCCTCTAGCAAAAAGAAACGCAAGTGTTTGTTGTAGGTTTTCCACTCGTGGACATAATAAACGAATTTATCGTCTGGATCTCCACCCATACCCTCAAAAGCATCAGGAAAATAACAACGGACTTTTTCATCCCATGTGTTAGTAAACTGTTTATTAGCCTCGTTATCTCCTACTTGGAATGGTGCTAATTTACCAGGTTCTAAACTCACAAATAACCCTTTCCAGTTTGCTACGATGAATTCTGCTAAACTTGTGGTTTGTGCAGTTTCGGGATTTTGATTGAATGTCTCGTATAAAGACTTAGCATCGTATCCATTATATTTGATCAATGCAGAATTATAAGGTTCTCCCTCTAACCACCATGATTTTTGTAGACCAAGAAAAGCTAGTTTTTCTTCTACAACTCTGACTTTTGTCTCTGTGTCGAGTTCGATATTCTTAGGTAATTCACTGACATCACCTTTTTCAGGCATTCTATCAATAAAAAACATCTGACACATTTCAAGTGGTATCGCATTGATATCAACTATAATATTTTGTGACTCTTCTAAATCTTCTAAATTAAATAAATCTAATTTATAAAACTCAGGATTGGTTACATTATCTCTCAGTGTGAGAGGCATTATATTCATACCAAATTGTGTTTCAAGACCAGTAGGATCATCTGTATAACAATGTAACTGGACTTTGATATGTGGTACCATAGTTGCAACTCTCTGTCGAATAAGTGACATTTGAATTGCATTCACTTTCGCAACATCAATAGGGTTGTTGCCTGTTTTTACAATAAAGATATTGCAAGGGACTGTAAACATTATATAATCTCCATAAAATAATATATTTTATTTATTTATCTTCTCATTCGAGCTAAATCTTTTGCATATTTTTTATCATCTGCAAAGACTGGAACCAGATTTGATTTATGCATAGTGGCGATTCCCAATAGTTTACGCTCACCTGAATAAACCTGTGGTTCTTTTCTTCTCATATGAGAAAGATCACCATATTTAGACTCAAGGGATTTGTATAATTCTTTCTGTTCTTCAAGTAATTTTTGATATGTACTTGTATCTGGTGTATGTGGTTTGAATTCGAATGTGACTTTCTTACATTTGTTGAATGCTTTAGTCTTTCGTTTCTTACCGTGTGGACCGTATTTGACTGAACTTCCTAGATTTATATAACCCATGCAGCCATATTACTACGATACATGGGTTATGTCAAGACTTATTTTAGAAATTTATTGCAGACTTTGTGAAATCTGTTTTTTCTCATCAATTTGTCGAATTTTTTATATCTGCCAATAAGAAAGTGTCCTACATTGGCAGATAATGATGCTAATTTATGCATTTTTATCTCCTATGTTGTGTGATGTTCAATGACCTTTTTACATTTTCAGTGTTGTCACTTACTTGTTTCAATTGTCACCTAATTGTCACATAGTTATTTATACGAAATTGGCGGTGGGGGTGGGATTTGAACCCACGAAGGACTTTCACCCTTGCTGGTTTTCAAGACCAGTGCATTCAACCGCTCTGCCACCCCACCGAAAAATGGAGCAGATGCCGAGAATCGAACTCGGATCCCGACCTTGGCAAGGTCATATAATAACCGCTATACTACATCTGCAATGATTCTTCTAATGTGGGTACAGTCTCTATTTTTGTAAATACAACTCCACCTCTTCTCACTAGTTCATTTTTTACTTTCTGGCGTAATTTAGGTTTTACACCCTCTTTGTTATATGTTTCAATCAATTCTTCTGTTGTTTTAGTTTTCATATATTCGTGTTGTATAGTTTTTTTACCTGTTGCACGATTTACTAAAACTGCTGATTTACCAAATTTTATAGGCATTATTGTTCTCCGACTAATTTGTTATTTATGTGATACTCTAAACTACATTCTGGACCACAAAATATAACTGCTCTGTTGTTTTCATCTGGTGGTGTATGATATTTTAGTTTTTCCATTTCAAAGAATTTATTACACACCTCACATTTATAATATTCTTGTTTCATTATACATTGATAGATACTGGATTGAATGTTTTAGATGCTTTCATAGGTTCTTCTTCTGGATGTAATTCGTTGAATTCGTCTATATCACCTGGATCAAACCACACTGCAACTACGAATCTATCACCACCAAGTACAGGTTCTACACCATGAAATCTTTGTGTATTATTGTTGAATGACACTAATGTTCCTGTACTAGGTGTAAACATGTCACCATCTAATATCAGTCTGCCACCTCTAAAATTATCATTTAGAAATAACAAACAAGTTCCTGTATCGGTTTCTACTGCCTCGTCTCTATGAAAATTCATCCAACTGCCTTCTGGATATTGTATTATCTGACAAAAGGTCACTCTTGTGAAATCAGTTGTCTTAGGCAAATATTCGTCTATTTTCTCCATGACATATTCAAAGTCTGGATTTTCAGGTGATAAATTATAACATATACGACCAAGATGATCAGTATACTTTAGTCTGTAGTTCTCTTCTGGATCTATAGCAACTGCCACTTCACCTCGACCTAAACCAGTTTCAGCTTCAGTCATTTCAGCTGCTATGAATCTGGATAATATCATTTTACAAGTATCTTTTTTTACTACATTTTTATATACAATAGTTATATCAGGATCTTGGTACATCATTGTCTCCCCATATTTGTATAGTGATTCTCATGTGTTCACATGTATTTGATATAGGTGTAACATAGTGTTTCTTATGTTCATCATTCAATACCAATACATTATGTTTTGGTAATATGATGTCTATTTCACTGTCATTTTGCCAACAAAATAGACCTCCCCAATCAAAATTCCATTCAGGATTGAGATATAAGGTAGCACCATATTCATGGTTGGTATCTGCATGTGTGTTTATGCCTGAACCTCTCATCCATACTTGAAAATTTGGTGTAAATATTTTAGTCTTAGGTAATATTGATTGCAATTCTTTTTGTAGCAATTCTTTATTCTCTTCTACTGGTGATATAAGAACTGATCCTGTTATACCATTTACCAGATAATCATCCCACACCATGTGACTAACTGACCAACAGTTTTCACCTAATTTATTTGTCACTTCAGCTTCTAATTTTACTAAAAGGTCATCTGACAATGCTTGATTGAATATTTTCATTTTACTGGATGTAGGAATCTAACCTGGTTTATTCTCCAGTTTTCCATATATCTTTTATAGTCATCAATGTATGCACCATGCAATCTATTGCCTGGAAATATAACACATCTGTTGAATTTGGCAGGTATAACTCTCTCTATATCAAATCGTTCTGTCACATTATATAAGAGGTTGATACTCTCATCATTTGTAATCCACTCTCCTTTATAAACTGCTGTACCACCACACTCTTCTTTATCTAAGTAGATGATCATATTGAGAGTACTCATTCTATCTGGTGTGTCAAATGTGCTATCTATGTGTGGATAATGTTGAACATCTTTAGAAAAAGATTCGTTAGCTTGAAAACAGTTGAACTCTACGATATTGTCCCAACGATAATCACCAGCCCACCAATGCTTTCTACATTCGTATAATATTCTGTCCATTTCTGCATAATATTTTCGTGTAGGGTGTGCAATACTGTCTGTAATTCTACAGTCGTTGTAGTCTATTCCATTTCTACTATTTCTCTCTGAGTTGTATTTCCATAAAGGATATGATCTATTTGATACAAACTCATATATGTCTTCTGCATTTTCATAAAAGTTATCGATGGTCAATACAAAACCATCAAATTGTGGTTCAAACTTTGGACTAAATTTATATAATTCATCAAAATCGAATATTTTATCCATTGAATATTTCTCCATATGATAGATCATCTTTCGAATAATTATTATCTATCATTTCTCTGTGTCTTAGGTTGAAAGATATACTAATTCTCTCATAGTTATCTGTCTGTGTTAGATCATATTGTGGTGGTACAGAATGTAGCATATATGAAGGCCAAAGTAGAAATTCATTATTTACTGGATGTACCAACATTTCTGTATCTACACCATCTACACCTGTAAATACAATATTGTGATAGCCTTCTCGTTCTATTGCTCTATCTCTAGCAGCGTGTGAAAAATTAGAATGTATATTTGGACTCAAAAACTTTATAGGTGCTGTATTTTGTCCTGTTTTCACATAGTAAGTACCTGACATGTAGGAATTCACATGATTGTGTATCTCATGTTGATGTTGACCACGATAAACACTGCACCAAGCATAAAAATGTATATCTCGTCTGGTCAAGTGTGATACATCTATATTGAATGTATCAACGATAAACTTTATGTATGTGTCTTTGATAGAGTTTTGAAAGTCTTCGAACCAAGACATATCGTACATAGAGAGTCTAGCAGTTTCATCAAAATATGTAGTATAGTTTTGAGCATTATTCGGTGAACTTTCTATAGTTTGTACTAATTGTCTGCAATCATTAGCTATAACTTCTGTATCTAAATCAAGCATTCCACGAAGAAATGGTGTAGCAAAAACAGGTAGAATTTCTGCTCTTGCTGGTTTGAATTCTATCACCCTCTCCTACTCCTCTTTTTTCTTCTTTTGCAAGTCTACAACTTTTTCTAAAACTTCTTTGAGGGCCATAACTTCTTCTACATTGACAGCATTTTCACTAACTTCTGTTGGTTGATCGTTAGGCTCTTCTTCAACAATTATAGGAGTTGATACACAAGCCTGTAATAATACAAGTATTAAAAGTAATCTGATCATTTCTTCTCTATTTCAGCAGCAACACCAGGTTGACCATTTGGCATGGTAACATTACGATAATAAACAACAACTTCACCTAGTTGTTTTATGTATCTTCTGAGTTCTTGTATGTTTGCTGACATCACTTTATAATCACCAATAGACATTGCAACGAATACAACCTCACCGTTGTTCATGTCTTTCATTTCATCTAAGAAACGATCTAAGTATGTATAACCCTCAGGCCAATCATTCTCTTTACCAAGTGTACAATCTCTCTTACCCTCTGCATCTTTCTTGCAAGGGTTAGCAATAACTGCCTCTGATACAACATAAAAGTTAGGAGGCGTGAGGTCTATTTCTCTAGGAAGTGTTGGTTGTATAATATCTAGTTGTACAGGTTTACTGACAACTTCTATTTTCTTTGTGCCAAGTATACTGCAACTACTGATTGTCGTTGCTAGAATTATTGATATCGCTAATTTGTTTAGTATCATTCTCTATTCCCTCAAATACTTCAATAGTACCTTTATTGAAAGTTTTCTCAATTAGACCTGGTTTTACTGTTGCAAGTCTTTCTACATTATGCCTTGAAAATATATCCAAGTATCGTTGTTTCTCTGCTTCAATCTGTTGATTTTGTAGAGATAAGTTTTGTAGTGCCTGTGCTTGTTTCTCAAAGTTCTCTTGCACTACTCTCAAAGTTTCTTTCTGCTCTTCTACTGCTGCCTCTAATTTTACATTGTTTTCAATGAGTGTAGTTCTCTCATTCCATAAAAACCATGTAGATAGTCCAAGTGCTAGTATAATCGCAATAAAAAATTGTTGCATTATAATTCCTCTATTTTATAATCCAAACCAGCTGCACTTCTAATCTCTATAATTTTCTTAGTAGTATCTCTGAATTTCAGATGATTTGGTTTTGTAACAAACAGTTTCTTTGCAGTGTATTCTGATTTGTATACATGTGCTGAATCTCCAGTACGATAAACTGTAATTAGAAATTCAACTGCAAAGAATGATTTTATCCATGATATAAAGTTTTTCATATTTTTATTTATCCTGCTAAAAATTGGTAGTCGGTAAGGGAATCGAACCCTTGTTGCCGGAATGAAAATCCGATGTCCTAACCCCTAGACGAACCGACCACTTCTTTACTTATTACTCCTTTCTCTATTAGATATTCTATTGATATCCAACCGAAAACCCAATTAAACATTTATTTCTCTGAGTTTATTACTCGCAAATTCAATATAGCTAGAGTCTATATCGATACCAATTGATTCAAATCCCATTTCTTCTGCAACAATACAAGTTGTTCCAGTTCCTAGATATGGTTCTAAGATTACACCGCTTTTTATTCCACTTACTTTTATACATTTTTCAACCAGTTTTTTGGGAAATATTGCAGGATGTTTACCTTTCATTATGTCTTTACTTATTGAACCATGACCAACTGTTTCGTAAGGTATGTGCCAAGAATTTACAGTAGGTCGCCATGTTTTACCAAATCTTTTGGCATTTTCTTCTGCCCATTCTGGATGATAACCAACACCGCTGTCTTTTTGTGATATTTCAGTCTCACCTTTCTTTGTTAGATGAAACACATACTCCCAACCATTACATACATATTTTTTACTTTGTGATGTAGTTCCCTGTCCTCTGACATACCCATCTATTTCTATTCTTTTATTCCAAATAATAGTGTTTTGCACCTTCCAATCTAATTGTGATACAAGTTGATAACACCAAAGAGGATTCTTTCTTGAAGGTTGTATGTTTAGAAACACATGACCATCATCTTTCATCTTGGTGAATACCATATTCCAAAAAGAAGTTTGCCAATCAAGGTAATCTATTTTTTTATCTTGATATAAACCATAATTCCTACCTATATTATAAGGTGGACTACTAACAACAATGTCAATAGATTGTTCTTTTAGTTCATTGATTATTGTAGTGGAATCCCCACAATATAAGGTTGTATTTCCTATGGTTTTTGTTTCAGTCATTTTTACATTTGACTAAGTGTTTCTCAACAATTTTAGTTTTTCAATGGTATCAGCAGCACTAGTGTGTAAAATACCAATACCACCAGCATCGATCCAAAGATCAATGTTCTTTGGTCTATCATCAATCAACACAAAACCTTTTTGTGCGAAAGCTGCCTTTTGACTACCTTTATAAGTACAAGTGACAACATAACTTGGATCAACATACTTTCTAATCCACTCTACTTTGTCGTGTACTACTAACTCTCTGTTGACAGTACCAGCAGCAGTCAAAATCTCTGTTGGTAAACCTGTATGTTTGACATATGCAATCAGATCATACATATCTGGCATAGGTGGTAAGTTACCAAACAATCTTTTGTTGGTCAACTCTTCTTTTCTAGCATCATACAGTTTGTGACCTGCATCATCAGGAGTAATAGGTTGCCCTAATAGTTTACTTGTTCCCACTATGAAATCAGCAAGTACGCCGTCCATATCAAGGAATATTCTTTTTATCTCATCATTTTTCATACTATAAGTATAACAAAATCAGCAGCCATTGTCAAGGGTTTTCATAAAAGTTTACCGAGTTGTTTGTTCATTTCAAAGTTCAAATTGGTTATATAAGTGCTATGATCTTGATATCCAATTTTTGCAGCAATAGACTTTCTCAATTCACTGTATTCAGGATAAGAAGAATGAGGATAGATTGCAAAGGTATCTGCATATTCTTTATGACAATGTTGTTGTGGTCTATCATAACCTGGTTTTGATTTACCTCTATACCTTACAGAGAATAACCTTGATTTCATTATGTTCCTTATCTTAGGATGATACCTATAGACAATAGGTATTCCTTTGAAACAAGATGATTCATCGGCTGGGGATTGGTAGTCACTTAGATTCATAATTTCTCCTTTTTTATTACTTTATTAGGGTAACAAAATCAGCAGCTTTTGTCAAGCTTTTTGGAGAGTTTTTTCTAGTACATATGCTTCATTTTCATCAATAACGCCGTCTGTTATCACTTGTCTAACATGTACCATTTCATGTGCTAATGTGATATATCTTTCTGTATCATACTTGATGAAGATATCGATATGAGTTGTACCTTTTGTTTTTCTAGGATATTCGATTATACCCTTTTGAGTAAAAGATGGTGGAAGTCGTTTGATGTATAGATTTACATCATCAATATTTGATATTTCAAGTTTACTAGAAAAGTACATAGCATTTTCTAGCATGTTTTTGTCTTTACAATAAATCCTCATCTTCATCATCATATAATAATTCATCAATCTTTGATGCACACATAGGGCAAACCTTAGGTGTTGTATCGTCATCTGTACTAGACTCATGTATGGGTGTAATTTCATATTCATTTTGACATTCCTCACACCATATCCTAAAAAGTTTCATTATAGTTCTCCGTCAAAAAAGCCTGGATCTTCAGCTTTTCCTGTTTTTACCATTATCATTTCAAATGCATCTGCAAATCTCAATGGTTCATCATTCAGTGTAGCATAAGGTGGCTTAGTTCTCAACTCTTTTCTAGGTATATCTACACCAGCTATATAAACTCTAACTGTTTGGTTTTCTCTATCAATCTGATTGAACAAGTGTTTCCATCTATCGGAAATCAAATCTTGTTGTATCTCTGGATCTAAGTAGAGTTTGTATTCTTTCATTATTGATAATCGGCGTTTATTAGTTTATCTAATTCTGTATAACCCCCAATCTTGTTTCCATCAACAATGATTTGTGGGAATGTTCTTGCAGTTGGAAATGTTTCAAACATTTCTTCCCTTGTGAAGTCTGTTCCTAGAAGTTTATATACATAATCTTCTCCAATTCTTTCACACAATGCTTTTGCTTTGTCACAAAAAGGACAATTATCTTTTCCATAAATTTCAATCATAATATACTCCTATAATTTAAAGTCTGCAAATGTATCATCTGTTACATCTTGTTTTATACCACCTATCACATATGATTCTATTTCTGTTTCTTGTGGTGCATTTTGTAAACCTCTACTGTTGAACCAGTGTTGAGTCCACGGTAAAGGATTATTAGTAGAACTAATATTGTATATAGGTTCTAATCCTATAGCTCTCAATCTTTTATTTGCAATGTATTCAATATAGTTGTTCAATAGTGGTACTGATAGACCAATCATTGAACCATTTTTGAATAGAAACTCTGCCCATTCTTTTTCTTGACTGACTGCACTCTCATATAACTCATAGACCTCTTTTTCACAATCTTTCATCACTTTGTGCATCAACTTGTCGTTCTCTTGGTTCTTATAACACTTGAGTATGTGTTGAGATATAGCAAGATGTTGTGATTCGTCTCGTGCAATGAATGATATAATCTTTGCACTGCCTTCCATGAGTTTCAGTTCGCCAAAACCAAAGCTACATGCAAATGAGACAAAGAATCTAATGCCTTCAAGTATATTGACTGAGATCAATGCCAGATACAATGCTTTGTATAAGTCATAGTCATCAACTTTCAAGCCTAGAAGTCTTCGTCTCCCAAGTTCAATGAACTCATCGTATTTCTCTGTTACCATTTCTGCTCTTTTGACAATCGCAGGTTCATCTAATATCGTATTGAATATATCACTTGGATCTGCATATACATTCTTTATAATGTGTGTATAAGAACGACTGTGGATCGTTTCCATGAAGTCCCATGTGATAATACAAGACTCAAGTTCAGGTAGAGACACGAATGGTAGGAATGCTATGGAAGGTGCCCTACCTTGAACTGAGTCAAGCAAAGTTTGATACCTCAAGTTAGAGGTAAATATGTGTTTTTGAGCATCATTTAGTGTATGATAGTCCGCTCTGTCTTTTTGTAGAGAAACTTCTTCTGGTCTCCAAAAGAAACCTAATTGTGTTTGTGTAAGTTTGTCAAAGATAGGATATTTGAACTCATCAAATCTTTGAGTGTTGAGTGGTTCACCAAAAAACATTTTCTGTTTGGTAAAATCTATGTTTTTCTTATTAAATACTGTCATTATCGTCTTCCATCATTTCATCGTAATTATTTACAAAAGAGCTTTTATGGGGGTTTGGCATATAGATATTTTCAAACCAAGAGGTTAGCTCTTCTTTTTCTGAGGTTGTATCATATCTATTTTTTCTTCCGTCATAGTCTAGAGGATGAACTCCGTATGCACCAGCAGCTGTAGTAGAAACAGGAGTTCCGTATTCTTTTTGTGTTCTGTCTGTCATGTTTTTCATGTTGGTATCCCTTTTTATAAAATGTAAAAACATGTGGTAACTGTAATCACCTAAAAGATAATCTCTCCAATGAGGTATATTTGGACCTTGGTACAATAAGACATCACCCACCTCTAATGCTACTGATACACCTGTTCTTTGTTTTTGTGGCAAAGCTTGTGTTTTTTCGTATATAGCTTGTTGATCATTCATTTCATCGACATAGTTTCTATCGTTTTGCACCCATATCTTCCATGGTGTGTTGTCATCTGTTTTGTAATCTAAACAAATAGTAGCACTTATTTCACATGATGGTCTATCAGTATGTGATTTTAGGTATGCACCTCTCTCATACTTTCTAGTATAAGAATATGTTTCTGTTAGTTGAAGAGATAATACATCTCTTAGATTATCTCTAAGCCATCTATGCAATGCTACAGCAGGTGGAAAACAATAACCACCGTGAGATTTATAGAGAGAATTTTTTGGTGAATTATGAATTATGTCTTCTTCTTTCGCAAAAAACATTTCTTCATATTCAGGATTGTTCTCTACAACTTTCCATGAATCTAGTGTTAGATCAATAACATGTTTTGGTATAAAATTCCTCAAAACTACAAATCTATCGTTGACAAACCTTTGAGTTATGTTGTTGCTTTTTACGGCCATGTGTATATTTTTTTTAGCACTACCTAAATTCTCTACGACTTTTCTGTATTTTATTTCTATTTTTGTATCTTCGTTATTCATTGAAGCTTAGCCATCCTGTTATTATATATTTTTCCTGTGATGGACTTACCACACCTCTATGTGTGTGAGTCCAAGCAGAAGGCCAAATTACTGTTTTTCCTTTCTCTGCTGATGTTATGTATCTTTGATATAGAAACTCTGTTCCACCACCGTCAGTGACATTATTTAGATATGTCATAAACACAAGATGTCTTCTTTGAGTTTGTCTATATCCTTGATTTTCTGAATGCCAGTCATAATAACCCCACCCCTCTTTGTAGTATTGTATTTTAGTGTTTTCAAAAACACCAAATGGTGCTACATTAGCTGACCATTCGTATTCTTCCATATAACGATGTACACACTTCATCAATTCATCGTGGTATTCAAAGTTGGGCAACTCTTGTGGACTAATGAGATATTCTAGGGATTTTTTCCTACTTTCATCATAGTCAAATCCTACTTTACCAAAATCAGCATTGTCTTTGTTTATAGACCAATGGTTTATTATTTGATCAACGGAGTTTTCACTAATTTGATATTCACCAATAAAATTAGATTGCACAGGCCTCACACTCTTCATCATCATCATATTTTGACATTACATTGGCTGCATCATCTACTGCACTTGGCATATCACCAACAACATCTTCTGTTTTACCATCCATAGTGTTTTGGTAATATGAAGTCTTCCAACCTAATTTATAAGTTGTAAGTAAATCTTTTGCCATGACTGAAATAGGTACTTCACCGTTCTCATAGTTCTCAGGATTGTATGACCAATTACCTGAGATTGCTTGATCAAAGAACTTCTGCATCACTGCAACCACATTTATATATCCCTCATTCGATGCCATATCCCATAGTAAGGTATAAGCAGATTTCAAATGACTATATTGTGGCACAACTTGTTTGAGTGTGCCTTTCTTACTCTTTTTCACTGACAAGTAATCTCTAGGTGGTTCGATACCATTTGTTGCATTTGATACGACACTTGATGATTCACTTGGCATTTGAGCAGACAATGTAGAATGTCTTAGACCAAATTCTTTTATGTCATTTCTAAGTTCTTTCCAATCCAATTTGTATTCTGGTTTCACAAGTGTATCTACATCTTTCTTATATGTATCAATTGGTAAAATGCCCTTACTGTATTTTGTCCTGTCGAAGTATTCACAAGCACCTTTTTCTTGTGCTATCACATTGGATGCTTTGAGAAGGTTGTATTGAAAACTTTCTGTTAGTTCATGTACTAATTGCCATGCTTGTGGATCATCATACTTTACCTTGTGTTTTGCAAGATAGTGAGCAAGACCAATGTAACCGATACCTAATGATCTTCTTGCAAGTGTTGATTTTTCTGCAGCTTTGACTGGATATTCTTGGTAATCTATCAGTTCTTCTAATCCTCTGACTGCAAGATCACATAGATTTTCCATTTCTTCTGCTTTTATCAAACCAACATTGATAGCAGAAAGAATACACAATGCAATCTCACCATCACCATCGATGTGTTCGATAGGGTCGGTTGGCAAAGTAATTTCCTGACAAAGATTACTCATGTTCACTTTGTCAAGAAAACTACTATGTTCATTACAATGATCTATATTCATAATATAGATTCGTCCAGTCTCTGCTCTCTCTTTGAGTAAATCTGTAATTAGTTCTCTTGCACTGATTTTTGTTTTTGGTATTGATGTAGCTCTTTCGTATTTCTCATATAGTTCATCAAACTTGTCGGTTCCAAATGACTCGTAAAGGCCAGGCACATCATGGGGTGAAAAAAGTGTAATATCTTCGTTTTTAAGAAATCTTTCATAGAATAGTTTTGATAATTGTATAGAGTAATCTAGTTTTCTTACTCTGTTGTCTTCTGTGCCTTTGTTGTTTTTGAGGACAATGATGTCTTCAATTTCTTGGTGCCAAATTGGGAAGTGGACAGTAGCACTTCCGCCTCGAACACCGTTCTGCGTACAGCATCTAACTGTCGATTCAAATTTCTTAAGGAAAGGGATAACACCTGTATGTTGGACTTCACCACCTCTAATTTTGCTTCCAATTCCTCGTATTCTTCCTGCATTGATGCCAATTCCTGCTCTCTGAGCAACATAACGACCTATTGCCAGATCAGAACTAAAGATTGAGTCTAATGTATCATCTGAGTCCACAAGAACACAAGATGCAAACTGTCTCAATGGTGTTCTAACACCTGACATAATAGGTGTTGGTATACTAATTTTGAATGTAGAGATTGCATCATAATATCTTTTCACATAATCTAGTCTTTCTTCACCGTATTTTGCAAAGAGTGTCATGGCAATCAACATGTACATAAACTGTGGTGTTTCATATACAGTGTTAGTTGATCTGTCTTGTACTAGATATTTATCTACTACTTGTTGTAATCCTGCATATGTAAAATCAAAGTCTCTACCATGTTTTACATATGAATCAATCTTATCAATCTCTTCTTTTGTGTATTGATTTAGAATGTCTTTATCATATACACCATACTCTACATTTCTCTGTATAAGTTCATACAAAGGTGGATAAATTTCTGAGTCTTTCCACTTTGTATTATAAACTTGTTTTTGTATTGCAAATAAAAGTAATCTGGCTGCCACAAATTGATAGTTTGGATGATCAAGTGATATTAGATCACTTGCAGATTTTATCAAAATCTTTTGTATCTCTTGTGTAGTGATACCATCGTAAAACTGTAAACCACTATTCATTTCAACTAGTGACTCACTGACACCTGTAATATCTCTACAGGCTTTTTCTACCATTCTATGTATTTTGTCTAGGTCAATTTCTACTTTTGAACCATCTGACTTGACTACTTGTAATTCTGAATTCATATTTTCTTGTACTCCGTTAGTTTTAGTTTTGCAGAGAGGCCTGTATAAGTACAAGAGTTTATAATCCCAACTACCTCTTCTGAGGTAAGACCACTTTGAATCATGTCATTGATATCTTTACAATCACCGATTCTTTTATCATTCCAAATACAAACAGAATAACCAAGATCAATCACTTCTTCGATTTTTTTGATTATCTCTTTGTTTCTAGGTTCATTGTCATAAATGAGGATTGCTTTCTCTTTTATGCTGTCATTTATCTTTTTGAAATCACTACCTGCAACAGCAATAGCATTAGGTAGGAATAAACTGTCTATGGGTCCCTCTGTGACATAGATAGTTTTTGTTTTGTCCACTTTATTCAGATTGTAGATAAGTGGAACATCATCTAAGAATCTCATGGTTAGATATCTAAGTGGCGAATCGTTGATTGCACGACCTGATACACCGATCAATTCTCCATCCTCTCTAAAGAATGGCAATATTATTCTAGGGTCATTACCTAGAACTCTGTCTTTGTATTTAGAAGAAAGAAGAGAAAGGTTTTGAGCATTTTCAGTGAACCAAAGTTCATCTATTCTTTCTTCTGGTATGTTTCTATTTCTGAGATATTCTAAACTACTAACTTTGTCTCTAGCTTTGAAACACATTGCTTGTAGATTTTCTACAGATTTATTTAGTATTTCTTTTTTTGGAACGAACTTGAAAAAATTAGCACTTGGCATTTTTTGTTGTCTTTTTTTGCCTCTACCTGACTCGATTAGCCATTCTTTTACATATTCCTTATGTATAGTAGGAAAATGGTCTTTTATAAAGTTTATACTAGATGTGGTTTTACCACAATTATGACATTTATATACAAAACTCTGTTCTACAACAAAGTGATATCCTCTAGCCTTATAGCTATTCTTCGAGGAGTCTCCACAATAGGGACATCGGTGATTTAATGTATTATCATTCTTCCACTTGGCCATATCCAATGAAGATACGACCATGGACAAGAATTTCTTCTCCAACCATAGCATGTACTCATTATACTATGAGTAGTCTGAATTTACAAGTGGGTTTTATTCAGAAGGTGCTGGGTGTTCGCCACTATCAACTGCAGTCTGATATACTGCAATTATAGCATCATTTGCAGCTTTAGATTCGTCATATGAAATCTTTGCTGGATGATCTGCGGCCATGTCTGCATATCCTTCTGGTTGTTGAGGAGCACCGTCGCCTTGGAAAAAGGCAAGTTTTTGCTCATCTGTATATGCTGAAATATCTACTGGATCTGGCATGTTTTCTCCTAAAAATGATTAGTATACTTATTTATCTTTATTGAGATCCAAAACCTTGTTTTTTGGCACCTGAATTACATATCTATTTTCAACGACTGCAGGTTTTTTAGAACCTTGTCTAGGATTAGATATAAGACCAGCAGATGTAACTAGAAGTAGAACTGCAAGGGGATCAAACACAAAGATAATTGCATAGATCACCCACCTTGTGGCATTATCTAGTAGATCATTGGTCATGTTCTCACCATAGATAACCTCTGCAACATATTTGATAGGTCCTATCTCTGCATCTTGTTCTAGTTGTCTTCTCTGAATAGGTAGTTTATCTTCGTTTAGTTTGACTATGTTTGCAACGATCTGATCAATCTCTTCATTGATATCTGCTCTCTCTTCTCTCTGTTGTCTGTTGATATAGTTTCTGTCTTGAGGTCTACCTGTTGTAACAACTAAGTCTAAACCTTCAAGTCTTTGATTGAGTCTTTCTAAGTTAGATTGTTGACCTTGTATTCTTGTATCAATAATAGAAAGTTCTAGGTTGTTGCCATCACCGACAAGTGTCGTTTCTATGTTCGCCTTTGATAGATAACCAAAGATACCCAATGATGTGATCAACATGAGTGTTACAACTGCAGTGACAAGATACCATTTGAAATAGTTCAGTCTTTCCCATTTTAGATGTAGAAAGGCAGCTGTCACAAGTTTACCAAACTCTAATGTACCTGCCATGACTATAACCCCCATATATGCACCTGCGAATATCGTTGCAAGACCAATCACTGAGAAGTAAGCGGCAATACCTGCAATTCCAATAGAGGTAAAAAGAGCCAAGTAGTTTAGAAATTTGTCCATATGTTTTTACTTATAATGTTTTTTGAGAAGATCAAAGATTTTACTTGGTTCGTATTTACTTTTTCTTCTCACAATAGGTACATCTGTTGATACAGCACCACCTGTTGCATTCACTGGAGCATCCTCTAATATATCATGTTTGAAGTATTTCATTGCTTTGTCAGCGAGTTGATAACCTGCCATCTTATCACTAGGATAATGTATGCCTGCATCAACTCTTCCTTGACCTGACAATTCAGCGGCCTGCATTAGCTGTGATCTGTGTTCTGGATAGATAGAAGCATAATATTGAGCAACTGTTCTAGCCTGTAAAGCATGATTTGAAGGATATGATGGTGATTCAGATGTATCAGTTTTGAAATACTTCATATTCATGCCCAACTCATCTGCAAGTTGATATGGTCTAGGTCTCATAAATTTATTTTTGAAATGACGACCAATGTGTCTGGCACTGTCTGTAATCTTTTCTATATCTTTTGAGTCCCAATCCAAATCTTCATTGGACATATATTGTTTGATATAGTATGAAGTATCATCATCTGTATTGAGGTATTGTGACTTCTGTTCGTCTGATAGATTATTGATATTGTCTATCATACCCTCTATCTCTTCTTTAGTCTTTCTGGAATCATTAGCAGGTGGAGGCATGATATCTATTTCATCTAATACACTTAGATCAAAAAGTTCGCCCAATTCTTTCTTATCAACTTCTTTGATTTTACCCTCATGTTTGATAAGATTTAGTTTTTGGATTGCTTCAATAAACATCGTCTTCTGTTACCAATACTCTGTCGTTGCCTATGTAACCGACATATAATTCGATGCCAAATATTTTACTATGTTCTTGTAAAATGTCGACTTTTGTTTTCTCTGTATAAATTTTGAAATCACCGTGTTCATCAAAATTTTGTTTTAGTTGTCTTTTCAGTCTATATGTATTGCCTGTCTCTAAAACACCAACATTGGTACACTCTGATATTTGTTCTGGTTCTAATAAGTCGTTTTCTTTGAGCATCTTGTAGAACTTTTCACACAACTCATCTGCTTGTTGAGCATTTAGATTCGTTTCTTCTTTGAGTAATGCTAATGCGACTGCATAAGAGGCAAATGCTGTTTTGCCAAATGGAACTTTTTGTATGATTCTTTTAACATTGAAAACCAATCTATGCAAAAGAGATAAAGAGTTTTTCTCTTCACTGGTTTTTGGTTTTTTGTCTTTGATTCTATTGCCGTTTTTATCTATAAGACCTAACTTATAGGCCTCTTGGTTCTCCCATTTTGTGGTAAGAAGTTTTAGAATTCTAAAGACTATTAATGTGTCGACTATGCCCATAATGGTTATTTATGCATCCTTTAGACTTACATAACTCTCTCTGATTACTAAATTGCCTTGATCATCAAATTGTCGAGTATGTAGATGTGATTTGCTATGATCATGGGCCACTTCTCTTCTGTAGAACTTTTCCTCTACAGATATTTGCCTATCTGTGGAGAGTGTGTAAGCTAATCCTACACGATATATATCAGACTCATTGGTTGTAGTTCTATGTATGACTTTTGAACTTATTGATATAAAATTACCTGATGTATTTTCAATAGCATATGTTTCGTCTTCTACATCATATAATGTTGTGGTTCCAGTATCTTGTAGCACCCAATATCCTGACAATTCACCCCAATGACCGTGTGAGTTGATATATTGGTCTTTAGGCCAGATGTTCACCCAACATTTAGCATAATAATTTGCTGGGTCTAGATTGTGATGTTCTAATGCCTGAACAGCAAGGTCTAATATTTGTTTTGTCTCTGGAACTATTTCCCATATCTGACCATTGTAATACATTCGACCTGTCCAATAGTCATAATTATTGTTCTCTTCTGCCCATGGAAAAAAATCCAATCTTTTGTCTAAGATTTTATCCACTAAGCCATTAGGAACTTCTACATTTCCTTGAACATAAGATATACTTTTGTATGTTTTTAGTTCCATGTTCTGGTGCTGGATGAGGGATTCGAACTCTCGACCTGATGATTACAAATCAACTGCTCTACCAACTGAGCTAATCCAGCATTATAGTTCTCTTAGTCTTTGTGCTAGTTTTTCGTCTACTTTGGTTTCAATTTTCCAATTTTCTTCTACATATCCTAGGTATAATAACATAGTCTTTATAGAGGTCCAATATTGTTGATCTTTTATTTTGAATTCTAACATTCTCATACAAGCATGATAACCAAATACATTGAAAAGTGTGATAAGATGATTTAGCATTAGTCTTTCTCTCATTTCACCATTGTTATGATATCTATGGAGAAGGCGTTTTAGATAACGAAATCTACGCAAGTCTTCTTCAAAATCTTCTATATCCTCACATTGAGGATCATCATAGTTTTGAAGTGCAAATGCGTGAAAATTCTTTTGTGTTAGTTTGTCAAATAGACCCATAATATAATAATGTTGTTTACACCTTTATATAGGTGTAGATGAAAAGGTTAGTAACTTGTTAACCCTTTCTTGTGTTTTTTTGCAAGTTGTGTTACAGTAGATAACACACCTCTAAAATCTCTTGCAGATTTTCTTTCAACCTCATTTCCAGAGTCATTATCTATAACAGATATATCATAGGGAGGTTTACCGTTGTTGGATTTTGATCCTACAACTATGTCATTTTGTCCTTCACCACCGAAGTCCATACCACCTGTATGATAACTAATATCACTCATGCCCATGTCAACTTTCTTGCCAACTGCTCTAGATATCACTTTTTGAATTTCAGACATTTCTTTATCATTAAAATCTGGTTCAGGTCTACCTGAATATTCTATGAGTTTTGATCGAATGTCTTCGAGTAGTTGTCTTGTCACTATACTAACTCGCCGTATACCTTGAATGAACCAGTTTCTAATTGTTCGAAACGAACTTTTAGATTGTAGACTCTTTCTTCATGGTCTATTTCGTCATGTGGTGTGTCTACTGATTTACCCATGATATCACCATGTAGTTTGAAAGGAATAGTCACTTCACCACTTTCATTCACTTCTAAATCTTTGACGCCTTCTGTTGATAGACCCAACTGATTTAGTTTTGCTTCCATCTGATTGATGGCAGCTTTAGGATTCATATATTCTGAACTTGCAGTGTGACCTAAGATAGCATTTACTCTAGTTCTTACTTCTGTTTCATCTAAGTCGTATGGTTTATGGAGAGAAGATAAACCTGCGCCCTCAAATCCTTTTTGTTCTGATAAAAATTCTATAAACTTTTTCATAATTTTCCCTACGGTATAAGATTATCGTAATAATCTTTATTTATCTCTCCTCTTACAGTGGTCTCTCCAGTCTTCCTACACTTAATATAGGTTTTCTTATCGAGACCAGTAAATGGAGAAGTGTATGTTCTAACCCCAGCAGATATTGTTCCAGGTGTATCACTATATGTGTCAGCTGCTGTTGCAGCGTTATCATATTCCCAAATACTATTGGAACCAGCTACGGTTACCCAAGCCATTCTTAACTGTCTGGTAAGATTGAATCGTCATCAACATCTGGTGTTCCTGAGTCTGAATCGTCATCAAAGTCAGCGACATCAGCACCCATTGAACCTGAAGACATTGCAACCAATGTTTCCCACTGTACTCTTGAGCCAACTGCTTTTCTTAATAACCATCCTTCTGATACAACACCTGAATCAGCATTTGCAGCTTGTTCAGCAGTATCTACACCATATGTGTTTGCCTTATCAGCATCGTTTAGATATTTTGGTTTTGAAGCTTCGTCATCTAATAATCCCCAAAGTGCCATAATTCTCTCCTGTTATACTTTTAGTGATGCAATTGCATCGAATGTTTTTTTGAAAGATTTATCGTCTTTCTGTAATAATCTGAGGTATTTATCCCGAATAGGTGCCCTAACTTTCATTAAAATGTCATGAACTTTGACAGCATCTGCATTCTTTACCTTTGTTTTTTTCATGTCATTGGTTTGAATGTTGCCATCTGTTTTGACATCTTTTAGTTTTTTCAACTGTATCAGAACATTTGCATCAGCTCTTGTTTGACCACCAGATGCTTTTGAATTCATTGCATCTAATGCTCTTTGAAAGACTTCATCTTCTGAAGCTTCAGCATATTTTCCACCTGCCATTTTTGAGATTTTATCAAGTTTATCTTTCAAATCTCTCTCGTTTTTTGCCTGAGCAACAGCACGAGCAACTTTTTTATTGCCTTGATCTGACATCATGGCAAAATCTGATGATCTTTCCATGACAGCAGCTACTTTCTTAGCATCGCTTTTTACATAACCAAGTTTTCTAATCTTCTCTTTGAAGACTTTGAATCTTGCGTCTGTAGTGAGAACTTTCTCAACTTCAGCTTTTGTCAATTCTTTAGACATTACTTTAAATCTTTAGTCAACATCTTGTCAATCTGAGGTGTTGACATGTCCTTTTCTGTTGGGTCACCGTATGATGATCTACCAACTACTGTTCTTAAGAAGTCATTGACTGCCTTTTTTGCACCTTTGATTCTAACATGTTTGCCCATCATTGATGCTTTAAGTCCAAATCTTCTTGCATTTTTTACTATTTCCAATGCATGTTTGTTTTGATCAGCAGGTTTTGATAACTTGTTTTTTGGGTCAACTGTAAGGTTTGAGACCTCTTCGTCTAACTCAACTGCATCTTCCCACATCTTTCTGTAGGAATCCATAACTGATACTGCCTCTTCGACTTCTTCTTTGAAATTCAATCCAAGTCTTTTCGCATGTTTTTTGAGAAGTTGTGAAATCGTCATGTTTTTATTTGATGGTCTTGCGAAATCATCAGCAAGTTCGTCATCTGATAGATATTTCATATCTAACTCATCACCAATCTTTCGTCCTTCAGGTGAACCAACTTTTACATTTTGTTTACCTTTGAGGAGTTTTTGCATTCCTGCAATTGCCTTTTTCTTTTCTGAAGGATTTCTGTCAAAGATACCAATTGCCATTGTGCCTTCATTTAATGAATCAATAAAACCTTTGATATCTTTTCTGTATAAATCTTTTTGTTGTTTGTAGTTTGATGTATCTACTTTTGCATGAAACTTTTTAAGAATCTCTCTATCTTTTGCACTTGCAGCCCAAACATTAGGGAAGTCTTTACGAATGATTGAGTCACCAAGTTTACCTTCTGCAACTACTTCTTCGTTTGCGAACTTAAGTGCAGTTTGAACTTCTTTTGATTTAAGTATTTTGTCACCAAAGAACTTTGCGATTTCTTTTCTGGCGATATCATATGCACCACCAAGATCAAGTGCAACTTCTACTGCCTTTTTGACTTTTGGATCTGATACTTTATTTTTTCTAAAGTATGAAGCAACTTCTTGACCTGTAAGTTTCATCTTACCATATGGTCCAAGAGGATTTACTTTGCCGTCTTTATCTAATACTTGTTTTGCTTCGTAAAAGAGATTCATTAGTCTGTCTCCTTTTCTCCTTTATAGTTTTTATCTATGTAGTCAAAGAATTCTTTCTTCTTCTCTTCTGAATCAAAGTCAGCAGGTGATGATACACCAAACTTCTCTAATGCCTTTTTGAAGAATTCTTGGTATTCTTTAGATTGTTCTAAAACTTTTTTGGAAGCTTCGACCAACTCTTTTGGTAAATCTTTGATGTTCATTATTTGAGTTCCCCTTTTTCGAAGTAGTCAAACATCTTTTGTTTGCCTTCTTCATTTAATTTTAATTGTTTTGCAAGACGACCTAACATGTTTCTTTCTGTTAGTTTTTCTACTGTCTTTTCAACTGATTCTTTTACTGGAGTTTCTTCGACTGCCTCTTCAACAGCTTCCATAGAAGGCAACTCACCGAGTTTCTTTGCCATTCTTTCAAAACCTTTGGGGTTTTGTTTTTGCATTCCTAGAAGAACTTTAGGGTCAGTCATACTCATAAGATGAGCAATGCCTAATGTTGCTTTTTTATCTGATATTTTGAAGAGTTTTTTGATCTTATCTTCCATTGATTCTTCATTAATAGTATCTTCTTTAACAAAAGAATCATCAGGTTCGAATTCATGTAGAAGTTCTTCAATTTCTTCATTGATGATTTGCTCTGCTGTTTTTTCAATAGAGCCTTCTTTTCTTTGAACAAATTGCCTTACTTCGTCTAGTTTTTCTTTCCAGTTTTCTGATTTATAACTCATAGTCTATTATTTATATATTCTCAATTCTTACCACAAGATTATCCTTGCCTTTTATTAGTCTATGATACTTTCCTTTTGTGATAAAGTATTGTTTTCCTATTTCCAATTCTTTAGGCAAAGTATCATCCATTTGCAACTGCCAGTTTATTCCTTGCAATACAGTTACAGTTCTGTTTTGTTTGTCTGTATGCCAAACAAGTTCATCATCGTCTACATTGGTATCAAATGTTCTAATTATATATTTTCTGTTTGTACCTTCTTGTAGAAATAATTCTTCTGTATATGGTTTACTCATCTATTTCAGGATAATAGTTATCTGTTTTTTCGTTGAATCCGTAATAACCAACACTGTTAGGATTTGGGTCTTCTGCATCAAAAATCTCGTCTACAAAATTTTCAGCACATGACTCAGCATAACTCTCTGAATGGTCATGTAGTTTTCTTGTCTCTAGTACATTTTCACCTACTAGAAGATCAACTTCAAATCCTTTTTCTGTCAATCTAACAACTGATTTTCTGTCGTTTTCACGACCCCAATACTCGTGCATCACTTCATTCATAATAATAACCTCTATCTTATATAGTTTACCAGAAAAAGTCGCCCCCACCAGAAAGACCCAACTGTTTGGCATATAGTGGAAGGCGGCACGCCCAATACCTAGCACTTGTTTTGTCTTTTGCTTGATCACATTTGTGTCTAGCGGCAAAGGATTTTCTTGCTTCTGGATTATTTAATTTTACTTTGAGACCTGTTGTGTCTCCCCAAGTAACTTTTTTGATTTTATCACCGTCTTTGACATAGACATAATACTTCTTAGGACCACCTCTTTTAGGTTTGTTCAATTCGACATCTTCTTCTTCATAGATTGCGAAAGGGCAATCCAAAGGAACAATTTCTCCTTCATAGATTTCAAATTCTCCTATATCGGTTTCAAGTATTTGTTTGTCAACTTCTGTGAGTGTGTACCGACCCTCAGATACAAGTCGGCGTGCTTCTTTGATAACTTCGAAATACATCATAGAACCTAGACGGAAAGGATTGTCTAGTATATTAGTCTTCGACTCTTGCAGTTGTGCAATAGTTTCGTCTATGGTTATTTCTTTTAGTGTCTTCATTACAAGTATGTATTGTCTACTATAGTTCTTTTACCTCGAACTCCTCATTATATGGAAAACCTTTGAGAGGATTCTGAAAGACTTGAGAAAAATGTTTCTTCTTTTGTTCTTTCTGTTCGTGGAATGCCTTTTCTCTTTCTTTGATAAATTGATCAACTGCTTGACCTGGCGTATCGTTTTGATAAGCAATTCGTGTTTCGTCTGTACCGTGTTCGTGTACTCCGTTATCAGTAAAGTTGCCTTTTCCTAGTTCACTCATTTATTTCTCCCAATATTTGACATACTTACCTTGTTGAATGAGTTTAGATTTCTCTTTCTCAATCTCTTGGTCTACTTTCATAAGTGCTTCAAGACCGTCAGGTGATTTAATTGCTTTGAGTCTTTTCTCTCCCCATTCTTTGTCTTTCTGTAGAATGAAGTCGTGTGTTTGTTGATCAATGCCTAGTTTATCATAGAATCTCTGTTGTATTCTTTCTCTAGCACCTTCAGTAAGTTCATCGCCCATTTTTAGAAACAGATAACCATCTTTCTGTGCTTTATCTGATACTTTAAAGTTCATCATACTTGCAAATGATTGTAAAAGTCTAACACCTTTTTCAGGATTTGATCTATATTCTTTAGTAAGTTTCTCTCTTACTCTGTTTAGAACTGTATCAATAATTTCATGTGTTCTACCAACCATCATACCTTCTTCGACTTCTTCTTTCTTGCCTTGTACTTTTCTGGCAAGGTCGGCATCTGCTTTACCCCATGTGCCTGAAGACTTAGTTACAAAAGAATTTACTCTTGCATGTCCCCACTGCTCTGGTGTGGTACCTGGTCTATGACCAGTTCTCCAAGCTGCAACACCTCTGTTGTAAACTTGTTTGAGTATACCGAAGTCAATACCTGTTTTATCTGCCTTGTCCTTGAGTGACTTATCAGCGGCAGATTCTTCTTCTATCTCTTCTTTCTTTGCAGGTACTTCACTATGTTTTGTCTTTGCAAAATCTTCTAAGTCTTTCTCTGACATAGACTTTGCAAGTTCTTTGACTTTAGGTGATGCATCTTTCATTTCACCTCTTTTGTATGCAAGTGCCATACCCATAAGTTTTTGTTGTGCTTCTGACTCTGCCTTTTCTAAGATTGCATCTACATCTATATCAGGTAATGTATCTTCTGATTGTGACTGTCTTTGTTTTTCAATTGCCTCTTTTTCTTTCTCTGACTCGTCTCTTGCTTTTTGTCTTTCGTTTTCTCTATCGTGGCGATCTTTGAGTGCTTCTGCTTCTCTTTCTTGTTTTGTTTTGAGTCTTTCTAACTCGTCTGCTTGTTTTGCCTTTAGTTTAGCAGCTGCGACTGCATCTTCACTAAACATCTTTTTGAATTTCTTAGTGTGTTGAGAAGGTTTTGTTTTTGCCTGAGCATCACCTGGTGCTGGTTTGTATGCAGAAGGATCGTTATCGTCTTTTTCTGCACCTTTCTCAAAGTGTCTAGCACGATCTTGTTTAGTGGACTTTGCCATATCATCGCCTTCGGCATCTTTTGCAAAATATTTTGCAGGCTGAGTGCCGTCTCGGTCTTTGATTTCTTTATCTTGCTTGACTTTCTTTTCAAGCAATCTTTCTATTTTTAGTTGATCTATTAAGTCCATGGTACTATTTATATGATTTTTTCATTAGTAACTCAATCTCTCTCCACTGAGTTGCAAGTTTATTAGAAGGAAATTTGGATACCCATGTCATCATATTACTGTATAATGATGATGCCTTCTTCTGTAATGCTTGAAATGAATCATCATTTTTGATCTCTATGAAGTCTTTACCAAAAACTCTTCGGAACATTTCTACATTCTTTTGTACTTTTTCGTGGTCTGATACAACCACTGCATCAGGTAATTTTCTTGCTCGTTCTGCATTTCTCTGTTTTGCAAACTCTAGTGATGTGTTTACATACACCATTTTGTATTCGTAACCAAGACCATCTAATAGTTTCTTGTAGTCTAATATCTTGCTTGCTTTTGCGGATGTGGTGTCGAAGATGAGACCAAGTCTACCTTGAATGTAACCATCTAAACCTTTTTTCATAGTTTCTTTTGCTTTACCACGAATGTTATCTCTGACATTTGCATCTAGTGTTCGTAAGTCTAACGATAGACCTGCTTTCTTTAGTCCCCTTTCAAATGCAACATCACTGTTAACTATTTTTAGTCCTAGTGTTTTTAGATTCAACTGTTTTACAACTGCAGATTTACCACTGCCTGGCCCACCCATTAGGAAAACTGCTTTGAAAGTTCCTGGATCGTATACGCCTTCTGTAATCAAGTCTTCTATCATGTAATCAGGTAGAGTATTCTCCATGATACCCATACCTCTACGAATATCTTTATAAAGTTTTTCCGCTTGGTTTTTACCTTGAGAAGGTACACCTTTTTTGAATGATTCGAAATCACCTTTCTCTGCGTATTCTCTCATCTTAGATGCTGACATTCCTGAAACATCATCTGCATCTGGATCTCTTTCACCAGCAGATACTACTTGTATATCTTCAAAATTATAAAAACCATGACGACCTTTTACTGAGTTATATTTTTTGATGATGGTGTCGAATTCTTTGACTCTATCAGAACCTACAACCATACCTAGTCTTCTATAACCTTGATCATATAAGAACACTAAAATCTGAAATACTTGTCTTGCATCTACATCCATCACTTTGACTTTACGACCAAAGAACGCTTTGAGATACTTGATCTTATCTCTATGTGCTAATGGATTCTTCATCTTATCGTTTGAATGTGATGCAAATAAAATTGGATCACCACCAAATGATCTTGCGACACTGTTTAGTTTATCAACAAGTTTCTCATGTCCAATAGTTGGAGGGTTGAATCTACCAAATGTAAAGACTGCACTCTTTAGTTTCTGTTCTTTCAAAAAATCTTTTAAATTTTTCATTACTTATCCCAATTCTTAGCTGCATTGAAGTTAGCTTGACTAAATTCCATTCTATCCACCAATTTTACGGCAGAACCTGTTCTATCGATAGCAACATAGCCCTCAGGATTTACAGTTTTCAATCCTGTATCTGTTGTTATAAAAGTTCCTATTGACTTTGCTCTGTTGAGGCCATCTATAATTATTTGTTTTGCTATGACAATTAGTTCTTGGAATCTTGCCATGGCAGTTATCATTTTATTTATTGACCTCATTTCATTATATAATTGTTCACCTATTTCTCTTTTGATCTCTTTCGTTTTCTCTTGTTTGACAGCACCAACTACTTTGTCTCTCCAATAATTTTCAAAGTGTTTCATGTAATCATTGTAGTTAGGTTTATATTTGCCTGCTCTGATCAGACTGTTGACATATGTTTTGTAAGTTGCACCAGCACCTTTCTTCATAATCTCATTTTGAATTTCGTTGAACTTATCTAGGTCTTTTCTTTTTATTTGATGAAATTGTTTTCCAACTTCTGATAGTACTTGTGTTAGTTTTACTGTATCTTTTGCTGTAAGTGTAGAATTACCACTAACATCTTTATAAGTTGCATCATCCATCCAAACATCACGATTTGAACCTAGTTTAGATATGTTGGCACCAAACTGAGCAGACAGGTCTTCTATAGAACTTCCACTGTATGTAGTATGAAAAACTATACCAATTTTAGCAGATGCTATTTGTTTACCTAGTTCAGAATCCATATCTACAGCATATAGAATGGTGTTTGGTTGAAATGTGATATAATTCTTACCATCTATCTTTTTTGTTTTTTTATCTGATTGTGTGAACATTAGATCACCTTGCATTATGGTGTTCCATGAAAGTTTAGATAGGTGTCTATATGCCTCTAAGAATTTGGTTTGAAGATCACCTTTGAGTTCAGGTGCATCTTTAATTTCTTGTTCAGATGTATAGTAGAGTGGAGTTTTATTGAATAGAGATTTTTTTGCAACAAAAAATCTGTTGGTCATAGGTAACATGCCACATATTATGGCTGGAGCACCGTCCCATTTTACAGTCATATTGACAGATGAGTTGGAATTGCCTTTCATCATGTCTCTGAGACCTTGAAGAAAGTTTATTGCAGATCGACCACCATCGATACCGAAATTTAGAATTTCGTCTTCTAAGTGTTCTAAATGTGTGTTTTTAGCTGCCATATAGTAGTATTATAACACAAAAATGTGTGCAATACTACTATTTATGCTATTTTATTTCTAATTATTCTACAGGTGCTGTCCAAGTACCAGCTATCTTCGCTTCGTATTCAGTTTTTTTAGATTCTAAATCAGCTTTTGTAGTACTATTATTAGAAATGTTTTCGTTTAGATAAGTTAGTTGATTTTGAACAAAAGTTCTAGCTCTCTCATCTGTATCTTCACTCGTCACATAGTCGTCAATCCAGTTTGATCTAAAATCTGTTATAGAACAACTATCAACAGCTGTTTGTAATTCGGCCATTGTCATAGTTGATGTATCAAATTGATTGAAAAAATCGTGTATAGCTTGTAGCGAAGTAGCTAAAGTGTCGCATGCTGCGATTCTAGGATTTAGTTCATCATCGATATAAGTTTGGTGTTCCATTAGTTCTCCTGTTTACAGTTATTTATTTTTATGACTTCTGTAATGGTCTAGATTGTAAAATTTTTTCAATCTTGTTTATTCTTTTTTGACACCTCTGTAATGATTTCTTATCATCTTTAGGAAGTGTACGAACTTCTCTCTTCAAAGCAATCTTTTCAGAGATCAATTCTATAACATCATTATGTTTCAGTGACTTATCCATACTAATCCACTATTTATGCTATCTACCAACCTCACCTAGATATTTTTCTTTAGTTTCTTCCCAAGATAGGAAACATATATCATCATAAAATAAGGTTTCTGTTAGATTGGCTCTACCATTATTCACCAGATTTGTAATTCTTTTTCTAGCATATTTTGTTTTCCACAACTCTGTCAAAGCTTTTGTAGATGTATCAATGCTTTTTACTAGGTCTTTTTCTTCTATTTCGCCTCTAAGGAATTCTCGTGTATTATCATATAAAGGTGCATAATAGATACCTCGTTGGTGATCACTACGAATGATATCTTTAGGTATATCTAACTTAGAGTATATGAAATGTCTCATTCTATTTCTATGATCTCTTTTTAGGGTTTGACCATTCTCTCGTTTAGCAACATATAAAAGAAAGTATCTATCGTTGTAATGTTTCTCAGCGTACTTCAACATTTCTTTTTCTGTATCTTTGGTCAATTCGTATGACAATGAACCTGAACTAAAGCCCATTTTTTTCCAATGAGTAAGTCTATCATATTGTGATAATCCACCTGTTTTAGATTTACCATATAATGATGTGGTGGTTACAGAAACCAAAACATCACCATAGTTTTCTTTCCATTGTTTTTGAATATCATCGGACAAACACAATAAAGCCAACAATTTGCCACCTGTATAATTGAATCCTAAAGGCTGAAGAGGCACAATAGTTGAACCAATACAAGAATTGTTTAGTTTACCACTGTTAGTTTTGTATTCTCTCTCCCAACCAATATAATCGTCTCTTGGTGTTAGATCAATAAAATCTCCTGTAATACAGATAACTCCTAGATATTTACCAGTTCCTTTGTCTCTTACTAGATAATGTAGATTACGACCTATATTAGAAGAATTTTTCATAGTAGAGGTAAATGTCCTAACACAATTCCATTTTTCAGTTAGTGTACCTGCTGAGTTATTGTCTTTCAAACTATCTGTATAAATCAGTTCAGGTTCAAGTGCTTCGAAATCCATAGGATCTTCTGGAAACCAAATGTTTGCTTTAGATTCATTGATAAGTTTTAGATGATTTTCATTTACAAACTGTTTCTCTTCACCGAACAATGTGCCTATGTTCTGAGTTGGATACTTCATATGTATTTCCAACCACTTTTGATAGAGAGTGTATTCTTCTACTCCCATTTTTGAGACAAAAGATAGGTCTTCTATGATTCGATCACGAAGCTCTTCTTTGGGTAAAACATCCTTCTCTACATAATTTGCTTGATATTCATCAAATTGTTTTTTTACAAATGGTTCCATAATTATACCTTGAAGTCACTAAATTTTTCACTGCCTCTATTTCTATCAAAGACAGGAACATCATCATTGATAGCACTGTCAATAAGTTCTTCTTGTGCTTCTTGTTCACAGTCATAGAACTTCATACGACTTCTATCAACACCAATTACAAATCTTTTGAAGATGGTCGGATCGTTATAACGATTCTTCAACTGTTTGACCACCATTTGATCTAGTTCTTCTAGTTCATCACTAGTGATCAATGCAAACATCAAGTCAGCAGTTGCAGGTAAACCAAAAGATTCAGATGTATCTTCTAATCCAATATCTGTTGAACCAAATCCACTTCTTGTAGTCTGAGTTGCAGATACTAATGGCACATCAAACTCTACTGCAAGACCTCTAAGTTCTTCTGCAATACTCTTCACTAGAGTGTAAGAGTTTGCACCAGCACCAGGTCTGATTCTATGTGATGCACAAATGTTTAGATAGTCAACAAAGATAATATCAGGTCTGAAATCTTTCTTTAGTGATAACTCTTGTAGTAGATGTCTGAAATGACCAACATGAGCAGCTGCCGTTGGATATTCTTTGATGATAAGTTTGCCTTTTGTTTTCTCTTTGAGTTTATCAATCTTCTTAGAATATATCTTTTTGTTTATATCAGGCAGTTCTTTGATAGGAATGTTTAGAATGTTTGCATCTATTCTTTCTGCAATTCTTTCTTCAGCCATTTCCATGGTGATGTAAAGAACATTCTTATTCATCATCAAAGCTGAACTTGCTACATGACACATGAACAATGATTTACCAACACCAGTACCTGCAAGTACAATGTTGAGTGTCTTATTTGGTAGACCACCTTTGGTAATCTTATTGAAGTATTCTAAGTCAAATGGAATCTTCTCTTCTTCATGTGTATAGAAATCATGTCTAGCATCAGCATCTTCTAAGACATCATGGCCAATGTGTGTATCAAATGATACTGATAGAGCACCTTTCAAGAGCTCGGGTATTTCACCTGTTGATCTCTGAGATTTCTTATCGATAACCTCAATAGAATCCATGACAGCGATATAGATAGCACGATCTTTACACCATTGTTCAGTCTGTTCGACCAACCAATCTTGTGGTGTGTCTTCTTGCTTTCTAAATTTCTCAACAGTGGTTTTAGACAATTTGAGTACATTATCCGTCAAAGAGGAATTGTTCTCAAGGTTTATGAGAAGTGCTTCTACTGTTGGTGGTTTTTTATATTTGTCAAAGTATGCTTGTACTTCTTCAAATACACTTCGCTCATCACTCTCGGTGAAATACTCCGATTTGAGATAAGGTGTTACTTTTCTACAAAAAGTATCACTCTGAATCAGATTCCTGAGTATCGTCTGTTCTAGTCTCACTTGATCCATATTTAAAATATCCTTTTACTACTTCTTCTAATTGTTCCATTACATCATCTGTAAAGAACTTTTCGGGATTGTTATTGATAGTTTTTGCAAACTCTGTTTTGCCATTAGGCAATTCAACCCTTGTTGATGATTTTTTGAAAACACCACTTGCAAGTGCAAGATCAAGTAGACCATAATATCTGTCTAAACCTTTATCGTATGATAGTCTTACATCTACGACTCTGTTTTCTACAGTCAATCTACTCTTTGCATTCTTACAATGAATAATGTTGCCTATGACTTCTGTTCCTTCTTTCTCTTTCTTTTTAGAAAGATATACAATAGATGAAGCGGCGTATTTCAATCCTGAACCACCACCCATTTCTTTTTGTGGGAACATTGAACCAATTACATCATATGTATGATTGGTTACAACCATTGGCACTTTTGCACGACCAAGTTTTAGAGTCAATACTCTGAATGCACCTTTGACAACTTGTGCTCTCGTCATATCTCTTGTTTCTTTGCCGTCTGCTGTGTCTTCAATCTCTTTAGTAGTTGATAACATACCAAGTGAATCTAAAACAAACATCATTGGAGGCCTCTTGTCTTCAGGAGTCTCCAGATACTTGTCTAAGATATTGATTGATTGAGTTCTGAATTCTTGTACAGTCACAACAGGAACAATAACAAAGCGAGAAGAATCAACTCCTCTTTCTTCGATCATTTCTTTTGTGATTGCAGATTCAGACTCAAAGTAAATTACAGCTGCATCTGGATTGTCTGCTAGAAACTGTTTACATATTCCTAATGCAAAGAATGTTTTACCAGTTGCAGATTCACCTGCGATTGCTGTAATCTTGTTTGAAGGAAGTCCACCGTGTAGTGAACCAGATAATAATGCATTGAAGATGTACGATCCTGTATCAACAAAGGAGTCGACATCACCAGCTGCAACACCATCAGCAACGATACTAGCGTATTCGTTACCACTGGATTTTACTAAGTCTTTAATAAATGACATATGCACCTCTCATAATGTATATGATTCATTATAAGTTATTTATAAGGATATGTAAAGGGGTTTTTTACTTCTTTTTGTGACCATTCTTCAATGGTTCTTCATAGCGAGTATGTTCTTCCATCATGGCTTTGATAGAACTGATTTGTGTTTCAATAACCAATAGAATTGCAAAGATTATACTGAATAATAATATAAAAACACAATCTAAGAGAGTCATACTAAACCTTGTTCAATCAGAAACTTTCTGTTCTCCATGTGTTGTTGTTGTACTAACGCTTTATTCTCACCAGTGTATTCTACTGCATGGTGATCTTTGATCATTTGTGCATTGACACAAAACTTAGACTCATGTTCAAATACAGGATGACCCTCATTCTCTACAGAATGAACCCATATCTCACCTAGTATTCTTCCGAACTTGCCTTTGTCGTGTGAAATGAGAGAGACTTTACCTCTAGATAAAAGGTCTTTAAGATGTTTCTTGGATGCCTTACCGAACTTCTTCTCTTCTAAATCTCTTGTGCGAGATTCAGGAGTATCGATACCCATAAGTCTGACCCTTTGTTTTTTGTAGGTCATTCCGAATCCAAGGTCAATGTCGACATCGATTGTGTCACCATCAACCACTTTTGTTACTAATACATTATATTCATACATAGTTTTATTTATAAAAAAGGGGAACTATCAGTTCCCCTTTATAGTTCTACATTTCTGTGGGAACTCTGAACAATAGAGCATCATCGCCTCAAGCAACATTGCTGTCGGAATGATATCCTCTACTTTTTTTCAGGTTGCTCATTCTGTAGTTCGTCTGTCTGTCTGTCGACTTCTTCAGCAACATTATCAACGATACCTGTTGCTGTATCAACAGCCAATGTTCCGACTGATACTACATCATTAGCAACTGCCTTGGTGATTGTTGCAGTTCCTTTGACTGCTCCATCAACAACGCCAGTTGTAAACTCTTTACCACCTTCAATAACTGCTCCAACTGAGGCACATGAAGGAAGTAATACCACAGAAAATAGTAACATATACATTACTATTCTCATAATTACTCCAATATTGGTGTATTTCGTTAGACTGCCAACTGCAAATCTAACCCCTCATTTATTTATGTGAGGTGATACCCTGTGCTTTTCAATTTAAGGTCAATCTCGTTATGTATAATGTATGCGTTATGGTGTTCATAGTCGTAAAATTCCATAATCTCTTCTATTTGCATTCTGAAATGTCCGTATGCTATAATAAGTGACATACAAACAAATAATGCAAATGAATATATTACGATATTAAACATTGCAATAGGGAATAGATAGAAGAGTGCAAGTATGTGAGCAACCAACACACTGTACACATAAAACTTGATACTAATCAGTAGATGCCACATCTTTACCTAAAAGTAAATCTTTGAAGTCATTTGAATGCCAATAACTGTCTAGTGTAATATCCACTACCAGTGCAATCAAAACGAATGTTAAAATTATTCCGAGATATAAGTTGATGAAGGCATTGATCTTCATCCATCGTATCAAGTGTTTCATTTTCTATTCCTTGCAAATTCTAATTCTTGTTGCCAGTTCTTTTTGTTTTGTTCGGCTTCACCCGATCCCTTCTGAGCCAATATAACTCGACCCCCATCCATGTCAATCCTAATAGAATCAGTGGTAACCACCTCACCATGTCTTCCAATAAATACACCTGTCAATTCTCCTTTTGTATCTTCAGGATGAAGATTTGTTATCAATTCTATAAGTTCTTCTTTTGTCATGCAAAAAAATTATCTAGTGATGCGACTGGTTCTACATTCCAACCGATCAATGTTATGATTGCTTTCAGAGGTTCTATGAAAGCTTTATCAAACTGCATATCATAATCTATAAATCTTCTCAAATCAAATTCTTTAGGAAATACATTGATAAATGAAATGACATTCTCATTTATAGGATTAGGTGTAGTTAGATAAGTGAAATGTATCTTCTCGCCGTTCTTTATCATTTCATATCTCATGTTTAGACCTTTATCTTTCAACATATGGTTATATAACAAAGCACCTCTTACATGAATTGGTGTACCTTTTGAATAAATTGTTGTTGAGTCTGCATATTGTTGTAGGTTATTGCAACCTCTTGGTGATGCGACATCTTCTGGTGGTAGATTTCTGAAATCTTTTCTTGCAGTTTCTACAAACTCCCAAAGTTCCTGTTCTGTACCTTGCATCACAACTTTTAGCACTTGTTCTAATTTCTTTCTGACCCATTGTGGAGTTGAAGACTTTGCAGTTTCAATACCCATCATTTTGAGTTTAGGTTCTGCAAGTCTAACGCCTTCGTTATCATGAACATTCAGAATGTATCTTTTCTTTGCAGTCCAAATACCTCTGTCTGCAATCACTTCTCTACCCATTTCCATCTTCTGTTGAAATGCGTTTGTGTATTCTGCAAGTTCATCAAAACCTTCTGCAAGAACTTTTTCAATTTGCTTTTCTGCCTTAGACAAGAAATCTACTATTTTATCTTTAGGTGCATCAGGCATAATCTGATTTACAAATTTATCCATTGTGATGTAAATAGAATCGGTGTCCATTGCAATCACATAGTCTTCATTATCAGTGTTCAATAATTCGTTTAGATATTTGTTTATAGTTTTTTCTGCCCATTGGATTACTAATTGACCTGATAGTGTAATTGCTTCAGCAAGATCGGTAGAAAAGAAGGCAAAGTATTGATTTGCCATTGCACCATAAGCAGAGTTCAATGCAATCTTACGAACTTGTTGATTGTTGTATGCTCTTTTGATAAGAGTATCTAGCTCTCGTTTCTTTTGTGGATCTGTACAAACTTCTCTCTCTTTTTGATAAGAGATCATCTTTTTCTTCCATTCTTTTCGTTCATCATAGAATTTTTCCATGAGTTCTGGAAACATTCCCTGTCTATCTCGTTTGAACATCACACCGTTGGGTGCAATTGTTAGATTCTTCTGTTTGGTGTAAGATAGATCACATTCTTTATCTAGTAGTCTTTTTACTGATACATCTTGTCTATTACCTTTCACTATTTTTTCAGGTGAAATATTGAACTGCATGATAAGATGTGGATACAGAGAGTTCAAATCGAAAGACATAACCCAATCGTGTTTGCCGACTAGTGGTTCTTTTACATAAGCACCTTGAATTGATTTTGTTTTATCATTTCCTGTTTTCAGTCTTTGAGGTGGTGTTTGAATGCCTTGCTCTTTCAAAAAGTTATAGATGATAGTTTCCCAATACTTCACCATGCCGAATGTGTCATCGTAATTACATTTTGCCGTGTAAGCCTGATTTAGCACCAACTCAATAAATCCAAGTTTATCTTCTAGTTCTTCTACAAGAACAACATCTTTTAGATTATACTCTAAGAACTTTGCATAGTCCTGTTTGTAAAGTGTATGAAGTGAACCATATTCAGAGTAATCTAATTTACTTTTACCTAACTCTACATTTGCAATATGATCTAGTTTGTAAGACTCTTGGTTTACAAAAGTCTTTTTACGATACATTTCCAAGTAGTCAAGCACATTGATACCATAAAGATTATATTTCATGTTCTTTTGGTGACCGAATGATACCCATTCTCTCACATCTGATAGACCCCATGGCGAGAGTTTCTTGTGTTCATCTTCACCGAGTATTTTATCAATACGATTACAAAGATAAGTTATATCAAATGAATCTACATTCCAACCAGTGATGATATCAAATTGTTCTGCACGCCAATACTTGATGAACTCAACAAGTAAGTCCATTTCATTTTTACAGTTATGATATACTATATCTGTCTTGTTGTGTTCCCATGGTCCAATGCCGAAGACATGAGCATCTTTACCGAACGGTTTCATTGTAATTGCATTCACTCTTTCGTTAGCAAGAATGGGTTCAGGAAAACCATTCTCACATTCACACTCAATGTCAAGTGTTGCAACTCTAATCAGAGATAGATCAAACTTTATATCACCTTGAAACCTGTCTGATATCCATGTGTAAACATATCGGTCATAACCATGGATTTCAAAACCTTCAACACCTGCATACTTCTCTCTGAACTTTCTTGCACCACCCATTGAGTTGAGTTCAACAACTTCAAGTGGTCTGCCGTCTAGTGATTTATAAGGTGTGTCACCTTTCTTTGAGGGAATGAAATGTTTGGGACGATAAGATATAGACAACTTTTGTTTTTTGTTGCCTTTATACCCAACTGCTAAAATTTTGTCTCGTGTGCGAGTGACATTCGTGTAGAAATCCATACTGTAATGATACTACAGTATTAGTCTTCTGTCAAGGTAGTTTGTGCTGTAAAGTGTGGATTATTGAAGTGTTTGAGAAGAACTTCTTTCTGATCTTCATAATGAGCAATTTGTTCTAATTCTTTTTCGATTGTCTCTAAATGATCTGAATGTTCCCCAACACCTACTGGATTTGAAAGATGTATTTCTACATTCATCTTGTGTTTGTTGATATGCGCATCCGCGTGTGCAATTAAACTTTGTATTATTTCATTTCTCATTTCTGACCTCTCACTTTGCCATTTCTAAGGGCATTACTTTCTAATGTTGAATCTAAATTTCCTGTTGACACTTTATAGTTTATTTCTAACTGAGGTTTTGCATCAAAGATAGTGATCACTTTACTTTCGTGGAAAGAGAAATTGTATTCTTTTGCAAAAGGTATAAAATCTGCAAGTAAAACTTCCATTTTGCCTTCTGATATTTCACTGACACATTGTTTGCAATCGTAAAGTGTATGCATCTGAGTTTTTGCATTGAACTCATAGAATCCCATAAGTATATCACCTGAGTTTAGAATAACACACTTTACAACTGGTAATGGATTAGCCACAATTTCTGACCATTTGTTGTAGTTCTACTGATCTGCGACCAACTTGACCAAACCATTTACTATCTTCCATTTCAACAGCAACTTTTTCCCAATCATTTTCAATGACACCTTTCCACATGTTGTTGAACTTGCTGAATCTCGTGCCACCTAAATTGAAAGTCATATTGACCAACACATGTTGAATGTCTTCTGGTAGACTGTAGAAGTCTTCACCACCTTTAGATTCAAATACATGTATTGTTTCTTCAACATGTTTGTCAAAGTCAATCTCATAGACCTCATCAACCCTCTCTTGTGATACAGGTGTACCTGCTGGTTGACCGAATTCTGGATCACTTTCTTTTATTAGATGTCCAACTCCAAATGTTAGATAACCTAAAGAGTCTTCGTATATTTCTAGGACTTCTCCTTCATGCCTTTTTATCTGTTCTTTCAATAGTTCTTTGTTCATTTTTTATTTGTTCCTGTAATAATTCAATTAGGATATCTCCCATAATCTTATTTAGTTCACTATTATTTAGTAGTTTGTCAATCTCTTCATCTGTCTTATCTTCAACTATATCTGGCAATCTTCGTATGGTTCTTTGAAAATTTATGTTCGGTTTACCATCTTCGAATTGTACTTTGCCATATTGATACACTAGACCTTTGTAATCACCTTCTATAATTTCTATAGCGGCATCTTTTTCAAATGGATTTTCAACTATTCTATACACTATCTTATAATATCTATTTCACCTGGATTTTCATTCCAAACTTCTAATTTATTTCTAAGTCTTCCGTCTGAAAGTAATGTTTCGTATCTGTTTGAAGCTTTCTTTCTCCACCATTCTGTTAGATTTTCAATTGAATATCTATCATAGTTTGATTTAGGTATAAGTGTTTCTGTTTTTCCTAAAATAACATCTTTTGTATTTTCAAAACCTAAATCAGAAACATAGAATCTTTTCTTTTCATTTAGTCTTCTAGCATCATCAACAACTTTATCAAATTCTTTTTTATCATTCTCATTCAAAGACTTTCTGATTATAGAAATCATTTTAGATTGTGATTTCATTTTCCTAGATGATGCTTGTTCCCAAACAATCGGACCACCATTCTTTTCAACAAAGAACTTTTCTAAATCTTTGAAGTAATTATCATTCATAAGTGGTGCAAAATTACTATCAGTCAAACCATGTCCTTTTATAAATGGTTTTAGACCATCATACTGTGACATACTTTTAGTTGAACCATAAAGTGATGTAGTTTCAAAATGACATAGATTCATATCATACTTTTCATCAACTAGTTTTTTTATTTCATGTGAACAACACATGAGTGCTAGTAGTTTGCCACCTAGATAGTTGAATCCAAAAGGTTGAGTTGGAACTATTATCATTCCCATGATAGCATGTTTATTGAATACAGGCATTTGTTCTGCACCCAACACTTCACCAAAATACCTATTTCTAGGTGCAATGTTCATCATAGGTGAACCTAGTCTTATAAAACCCACAATCTTATTTGTGTTTGTTTCATAAACCATAAGAATGAGTTTACGACCAGGATTTGATGCTTCTATAGCATGTGATGTTATGATTTCTAAGTAGTTATGAAAGACCTCATGATCTGCAATACCAACTCTAAAGTTCATGTCTCTTGGATGTATAGTGAAGTCTGAAAAGAAATCATCTGATAGATTGAAACCAAAAAGAGGAGTTGGCATTTCTGAAACTCTTTCTAATTTTATTTTTCTTAGATAGTCTGCCATATTACCGAAGTTTTGGTAATACTCTGTGATTCTACCAGAGGCAAACTTTGCGTCTGCCTCTGATAGGACTAAATCACATTTGAAATCTGGCATTAGATATTATCTAAGAGATTTTCTGGTGAAGATACTTCATAAGGATCAGTTTCAATGTTGTCACCAAATCCTTCTTCTGCAAAGATTGATTCAATTACATTATCATTGACGACCATTGCATATCTCCATGATCTGATACCGAAACCTAAGTTTGCTTTCTTTACAGATGCACCCATAAGCTCGGTGAATTCACCGTTACCGTCTGGTAATGGTCTGACATTTTGAACGCCTTGTGCCTCAAACCATGAGTTCATAACGAATGAGTCATTCACTGAGAGACAATAGATGTTATCAATACCTTTTTCCTGAAACTGTGAAAACATTGTTTCAAAACCAGGTAATTGAAAAGACGAACAAGTTGGTGTAAAAGCACCAGGCAGTGCAAAGATGATCACTCTTTTTTCTGCAAATTGTTCGTGGGTGTTCAAATGTACCCAATCGCCATCAGCCCTTACTGGCATAACGACATTAGGAATTTTATCACCTACATTCAACATAATATACTCCTATAATATTATAGTAGCACCACTATATCACAAGTGGTGCTACTAGTCAATAGAGTTTTACTTGATTTTGATAAGTTGTGGTTTATCTTCTTCTGGCACTACTCTCTCTAGGTTGATAATCAAAACACCATTCTTTAGATCACCGCCAACGACTAGTACATCATCAGCAAGTGTGAATGATCTTTTGAAAGACCTAGAGGCTAGTCCCTTATGAAGATAAGACTCATCTTCACCACTTTCTTTTTTGCCTTCAATTGTTAGAACATTTTTCTCTTTTGAGACTTTAAGTTCTTTTTTATCAAACCCAGCAACAGCAAGTTCAATGCGAAAATGTTCGTCATCGTCCTTGATAATGTTGTAAGGTGGATAATTAATAGAAGGTGCCTCTGCGGCTCTTTCTAGTAGTGAAAAGGTTCTGTCGAACCCTATGGCAAACGGAAATGTTCGCCCAAAGATATCGTCATAAATAGACATAGTTTTCTCCTTTTATAAGCAAGTTAGTTTTAGTAGACCTCACCATGAGCATCTACACTTATATTTATATTATATAATGACTAATCTGGTTTTTTCAACCCATTTTTTTACAATTTTTTCGCTTTTTTACTCTTTCTAAAACTAAAAGATTATTGAACACCACTGCAATCATCATTCGATTACCTGGTCTGAATACATCTTGTTTCTCTTCATCTGTCAATGTTGTGTTATTCTGTAATACTACTGGCACCCATGCTAACCATTTTGTTTTGTGAGTAAGTAGATCATTCAAATCAGGTTTTCTAGGTAAAAGAGGATTAGTTTCATAGACACATTCGTATTTCATACCCTCATAGGTAGTCCAAATGTCTAAGACTTGTAGTGTCCAAAAAAGTTCTTGTGGTGATAAGAGAGAAGGCTCTTTAAATTGTATAGACGGTAATAGATTCTGACTTTCCTTTAACTTGGATAGAATCAACTCGTTTGAAATCTCCTCTTTTACACTGTTGATGAGTGAACTCCGATAACAACACTCGAACCCCATTGTAATTGCGAGTCTGGCCTTCGAGTCGAGAGGCAAGGTTGACTGCATCTCCAATGACTGAATAGTCGAATCGAAGTTCTGAACCCATGTTTCCGACAATGCATGTGCCTGTGTTGATACCAATACCGACATCAATGCGAGGTAAACCTTGTTCTTCAAGTTCTTGTATAAGTTCATCGGCTTTCTTTGATATCTCTATTGCAGCCTCTACTGCTTTGTCGGCATGGTCTTCACAATCGAGTGGTGCATTCCAGAATGCCATGATGCAATCACCCATATATTTATCGATTGTACCATTGTATTGTAATACGATTTTGGTCATTGTGTCAAGGTACTTATTGATAAGGTTTACAAGTCCCTCTGGATCATTATTGTTCTTATAGTATTCTGAGACTGGTGTGAACCCACAAATGTCCATAAACATGAATGTCATCTCTTTACGATCACCACCAAGTCTGAGTTTACTTGGATCTTTCTGCAGTTCTTCAACCATATCAGGAGATAAATATTTTTGGAACTGCTTCTTAATTTGTTCCTTGAGTTGATAAGTCACATAGTATTTGTTGAAAGAAGCATGACCAAAAACCAATAAGGAACTAATTGATGAATAAAAAGTATCAAAAAGAATTAGATGCTCATTCCAAATATAGTAACCCAATCCCACCTGACCTGCAACAACACCTAGACTCCCTATCGCCGATACAGTTGTGGGAGTTTTGTAGACCACAAGAAGTATACCTAAAAGAACTACCACAAGAAGAACAACTTCAAGTAATTCAAGATAGTAGGATTGTTGTATTTGAACTTCTTGTAAAACGGTTTGGAGAATTGAGGCTTGCACTTCGTGGGGATACATTACACCCATTGGGGTTGAAACTGGATTATTCAGACCCTCTGCCGTTAGACCCCATATCAGAATCTTATTATTGATATCTGAGTCTGCAAGTTCAGAGGCGGAAATAGAATCGAATTCATTCCAATAAGAGATCATTATATCACTTGTTGGTGTTGTGTTGATGGGTGGTTGTCTACCCATTCTAATCCATTCTATGCCTAATTCAGGTACAACTCTTGTTTGATAACTAGGTTGATCGAAGTATGCTCTCAATGTCTCTAATGCGATTGACGGATACACTTGATCATTTGCCATAACAAGTAATGGTGCAGAACGAACTGTGCCATCAAAGTTTGCAGTACCCTTTTGTGCAGGTGTAGAAACTGTTACCCCTACACCATATGTGTTGTCTCTGAGTATAGGTATGGGTGATGAAATGCCTGGAAACTTCCAAATAGAATCTTCAATTGAACCACCACCAAATACAGATGTGGGTACATAAGGTGCCGAACCTGTATCTAGTTGTGTTGTGGGTGCTGATCCTATAATCGTTAGACGATTGATAAGTCCTTCTGCAAATGCTAAGTCACCACCAAATCTATCTGGTTCACTAAACACAATATTGAATACATGTGTGTTTGTTGGATCTGTTTGTAAGAGTATGTCTCTATAAATGTTTC